>Ga0247807_10000073_pt1 | contig 98895 bp, 79 predicted proteins | sample UWRJL074202C1_FD_179931 | JGI IMG/M metagenome (GOLD analysis project Ga0247807, IMG submission 179931) | Plant litter microbial communities from Arlington Agricultural Research Station in Wisconsin, United States - UWRJ-L074-202C-1 | ecosystem: Environmental > Terrestrial > Plant litter >...
GCTCTTGCCTCGCTTCCTGTTTCAGTCTTGTGTATCCGCCTCCCGACATCCGTCGTTCAGCTTCCCGTTTTTGTTGGGACTGCAAAGGTAGAAATCTTTTTTAATTTGTCAAGCTTTTTATTTTTTATTTTTCTAAGGCCTTAAAACCTTTCCAATAATCGTAAACCCTGACAGGTTCCTTCTCTTTACACGTCTTTCAAATCTTCTTCACTTATCCTTTTCACTATTTCCCTTCCTCCGAAGCGGGATGCAAAAGTAGGGAAAATTTACATACTACCAAACAATTTCAGGCAAATAGTTGTTTGCACACGCTAAGTCGCTATTTTTCAGGCAGAAAAACATTCTGGCCTTTTTCCACCCAGTGCAATCCGGTTGAAAAACCTGTGATCCCTTGCAGAAAACGGTATACTGGCAACCCATCACAATTCTGGATATGGCCATGTAAAGGAAGTTGACCGCCTGAAATTTGGGCTGTTATATATATACATAAGCGTATAGTGGGCATCCGGCAGGTAATTACGGCCTCCCTAAGGTCTGGCTACGCTGTTACTCCGGTCCATTCAACTAGTTCGGATGTACCGCAGTAGCACCGCACTCACACCGCACTCACACCGCACTATCTTCGAACCGACTACCTCTTAATTTTTTACCGGGGACAAACGGCAATAATATGCAATAAGACAAGATAGACACAGAAAGGGAGAAGCAAGTGAGTAAGAACTGAATGAATGCGCCATAAATCTGCGTTTACAGCACATTCACTCCGCTTTTTTCACCTAGTTAAAAAAGGCGGAGTGAATACGGAGTATACGCGCTGTACATGCGTAATCATGTAGGTCAGTCTCCCTTCTTCCCCACTACTTGTCTTATACAGGTTTACAGACCTGTAAAATTTCGGGAAAACAAAAGGGAGAAAATGCCAACATCGCTACATGATATCATTAAACGCGGTATAATGAAGCCAACAGAACTTTAAGCTAAAGTCATGCCTGTAAAACAGACAACCCTACTTTTTATTTAATCCTCAACGGATTTTTTGCACAAATGCCAGATCCACTTCAGCAAGCTCCACGATCTGTTCGTCTGCTAATCCCAATTTCACAATAAGGTTTTCGACAACCACCATGCTTTTTCTTTCTTCGGCTAAAATTGCCCCTTTGGCTTCACCCCTTTTGTAAAAGAAATCGTTTTCTTCCTTGAAAAAGGTACTTACTTTTTGCATAACTTTTTCATTATTTCATGAGTAACTGATTTATTTTTATCTGTGCAAAGCATGTTAAATGTTTGTGTTTTTTGTGCCCCACTTGAGCATGAATAGGAGGATTTAAAACAGGACAGGACAAAGTTAACCAGGAAAGGAGATCAAAATTAGCAAGGAATAGGTGTGAAAGGCTGTTTACTAAGTGTTTGGTAAATGTTCTGTAAGTGTTTGATAAGGGTTTGCTAAGCCTAAAAGGCTTAGCAAACCCTTATCAAACACTTAGCAAACCCTTATCACCTATAGTTTCATCACCTTTTCTGCCTCATTTGATAACTTGTTCAACCATAACCTCCCCCCTGGATGATCGCCAACTTATCCAAAACCCAGTACAATTTTCATAAAGAACGCCATCGTGAAATTATCGTTTAGTACTTCAAGTCCCGTTTTTGCCTCCATTTCTGCTACAGAGATTTGGTCCATAAAATATTCCAGATATTCTGCCGGATAACAATTGTGCAGTTCGCACAGTACAATGAAATTTTTGCTGAGTTCCAGCGTAATGTGTTCATCTACGTAAAAGGTATCTGAAAAGGTGTAAACACGTTCAATTGTGGCGTACAATTCGTTGATGCAGGATAGCGATTTCCTTCTTTTCGCTTTGGCAGTCTATTGTAACGCGGCTCTAGTAAAGCCACCCATTCTTGCGAAAGGGCCCACACAAAAGACATAAGGAGCACCAGCCCTATAGCAAATATAGGGTTTAGGTTGCTCAACTTATGCTCGCGTGGTAATTTACTAGATTTCGTTGCGAGGCTATTAAGCAATTCTTAATTATAAATCAGGATTGCGTATTCTTTATTTCTTCTTTAATTTTTCCATATGCTAATTTACATCGCTTTATTAGAAATAATAAATATATTTAAAATTAAATAAAGATTTCTTTTATAAAACCATCACCAAACTACCATACCAATTTGTCCCAAAGAAATAGAATTCTAAGGCATTAATTTATCAATGGAAATCACCATTGATTTCCATTGATGAATAACCACAAAATCACCCTTTTTGACTGTATCAGACTGGTTTTGATCCTAATCAGACCTTATTCAGTACTATATTAGTCCAAATTAAAAAGCGCCTTTAAGTAGGGTTAAAAGCCCTTTGCTTGCCTGATGGGTATAGCAACCCTATAGAAACCCGCTTAAAAGGGGCTGGAAAGTGGCTTGTAGAGCAAACCTAAGGTAGGTCTTGGTAGCTTGTAAATAACCAAAAGCATTAAACATATCATATTTTCTTATACAGAAACAATGCTTACAGTAGCTGAGGACCAACCATTAGAGAAGAACTATATACAGAAAGGCATCAGCTATTGCCTGAACAGGTATAATTAATAACACAATTATTATTGCATCACATTATTCCAGGAACATGATTTCGGTCATTTATTCCACCTGTTTAGAATCACACCTTTGCATATATTATATATACAATGATTATTTACAAAACTTTTCAGTTCGACTCTGCCCATTATCTGCCTAACGTACCAGCAGGGCATAAATGCGGAGGAATGCATGGCCATACCTATACACTAAAAATTTATATAAAAGACGAACCGGGTACGGATACCGGCTGGATAATGGATTATACAGCTATAAAAAATCTGACGAAACCTCATATAGATCTGCTTGATCACCAGGTATTGAACTCAGTTGAAGGTCTGGAAAACCCTACAGCTGAGCATCTAAGCATATGGTTCTGGGAAAGAATAAAGAAAGACATTCCTAATCTGTGCAGGATAGAATTGAACGAAACACCTACATCGGGAGTGATCTATGAAGGATAATATCAACAAACCAATTGCCATATGGCTGTATTGTGGTGCTCTCGCAGTAATTGTTCAGATTATTTTAGGTGGAATCACCCGTCTTACAGGGTCTGGCTTGTCAATAACAGAGTGGCAACCGCTACTAGGAAGCTTTCCGCCAATGAATACCGCAGCCTGGCAAACAAGCTTTGACAAGTATAAAGAAATCGCACAATTCAAAGTGGTCAATCCTCATTTTTCACTGGAGGACTATAAAGCCATTTTTTTCTGGGAATGGCTCCACAGAAACTGGGCAAGGTTCATCGGTTTAATGTTTATTATTCCTTTTATCATTTTTTCTCTCCAGCGGAAAATAAATGCCAAACTACTTGTACAGTTATCCTTACTCTTGTTATTAGGTCTACTACAGGCCGTGATAGGGTGGATTATGGTGAAAAGTGGCTTGAATAATACAATGATAGCAGTGAACGAAGTGAAACTGGCAATTCATTTTATTACAGCAATAGTCCTGCTGTGTTATATGCTTTGGATAGCATTTAAATTGAGTATCCGCACTGCAGCACATTACTATTCAAAAAAATTAAGAAATAGTTGCCTGATTAGTCTGGGTCTGATTTTACTCCAATTGATTTTTGGTGCCTTAATGGCCGGGTCAAAGGCAGCACTTGCAGCACCTACATGGCCGGACATGAATGGCTTTATTATTCCTTCGCCAATTAGCTACTTGCTGTGGATACATTTGATACACCGGACACTCGCTTATCTTATCATTGTAGCCGTTTTCATCACATATAAAAGAACAGCTACCTGGAAAAAAGACCACCAGTTGTTTCGTATCCGGATCCTTCCACTTGTACTGATTCTGTTCCAGGTTATTTTGGGTATAGCTACTCTCATGAACATACTCAACCCAAATTACCGTTACTATGCTTTATTCCATCAGGGTATGGCAATAGTCCTCGTCACCGTCATCTTATTATTTACTAACATCAGTGGAAGCGATATGGCCGGCTAATAATTCCCTGATCATTTATATTATAGATATTAATTGTTAAATTTGCAGTGTTAAACGCCGTTTGCAGCGGTATTAATTTTATGAAAAAATTCCAGACCTTACTTTACTATTGCTATAGTCCTATAGCTGATGCAGAACAATTTGCTGCAGATCACCTTAAATTTTGTAAATCATTAAACCTTGTAGGCCGGATCATTGTGGCTGATGAGGGTTTAAACGGAACTGTTTCTGGTTCCGTAGAGTCCTGTCAGACCTATATGGAAGCTATACATGCTGATGCACGTTTTGCAAAAACAGAGTTCAAAATTGATGATGTGGAAGAACCTTCTTTCATTAAGATGCATTGCCGCTATAAATCAGAAATTGTACACTCAGGACTTAAAGATACAAGTATCATCAACCCTAATGAGCGTACAGGTAAACATCTTGAACCGGTAGAATTTCAAAAAATGATTGATCAGGAAGATGTAATCATCCTTGATGTACGCTCAAATTATGAGCACAACCTGGGCAAATTCAAAAATGCGATTACGCTTGATATCGAGAACTTCAGGGATTTCCCGGAGAAGATCAATGAACTTGCACAGTATAAAGATAAGAAGGTACTTACTTATTGTACAGGTGGTATAAAATGTGAAAAGGCTTCGGCCCTATTGCTTCATCACGGTTTTAATGATGTTTACCAGTTACATGGCGGTATTATCAAATATGGCAAAGAAGCAGGTGGAGAAGATTTCGAAGGTAAATGTTATGTATTTGATAGCAGGATAGCGGTTGATGTAAATAGCGTTAACCCAAGTGTGGTTTCCAAATGTTATAACTGCGGTACAGTTACAGCCAAAATGATCAACTGTGCTAATCCGGAATGTAATGAGCACATTACTCAATGCGATGAATGCGGTACTAAATTGCAGGGCTGCTGCTCTGATGCATGTATCACAAATCCTCGTCGCCGACCATATGATGGAACTGGCTATTATGTTAAAGTTCCGCAGCCAGTAGGCACTTCATCATTATAAATGTTTAACATAGCCTGTAAGGCTTTGATGAATAGATTTTAACCTTGCTTAATTTTTCCTTAGTTTTGATTACCTGAAATCATATAATCCTAAGAACAATTGCCAACTCAACCAGAAAATACTGAAAATGATCTCTTGCATCGAATGATTGCAGGAGATCAGGGTGCTTTTACAGGTTTATATGAGATTTATAATCAGCGTATATTCACTTTTATTGTTAAATATGTCAGTTCAGTACCACTGGCTGAGGACCTGACTCAGGAAGTATTCATTAAAATATGGGAAAACAGGCAGAACTTAATAGGAGTAAAGTCTTTTAGCGCATATTTGTTTATCACCGCACGCAATCACACCTTAAATAATCTTAAAATTGTTTTCAGATCTGATGAAGCTATAGGTCAGATCATAGCGGGTTTTATAGATACACGTAACCATACTGAAGAAGAACTGCTGCATAAAGAATATGTGCTGTTCCTCCGAAAAATATTAAGTAAACTTCCTGAACGCACGCGTGAAATCTTCAAGCTTTGCCGTGAGCAGGAGAAATCTTATGAGGAGGTAGCAAAGTCACTTAATATCTCCAGAAATGCAGTCAAAAATCACATGGTACATTCAATGAAAGTATTAAGCTCTTCAATAAAAAAAGAATTTGGTATTTCTCTTACCCTCTTTATGTTAATTATAAACGGATATTTTAAGTAAATCCATTTAGCTTAACAATAAATTACTTTTTTCTTTCTTTTCCACTACCCTTCCCACCATTTTTGTTGTCTTGTAAGTATAAGCTGCAACATATGGAAGAGGATTACCTCAAAAAACTGGTCAACCGCTATCTTGATAAAAAATCTACAGATGAAGAACTGGAGGTTTTTATATATTTAATGAAACAGGGTAAGCTGGATAAATATCTTGAAGAGGCTATGGGTAACGATATTTCCGATTACCTTCAGAATGATATTTTAAATAATAGAAATGGGCTTAAAAATGAAAGTAACAAAGGCTGGATAACACGCTGGTCTATTGCTGCTGCAATTACCCTTGGCCTTTCATTATTAGCTTACAACTCAATACATAAGCAAACTTCAAATGCAATAGCGAAATCACCTCTGATAAAAATTGATAATATAAACCACTCCATTTCCAGGCAGTTATTACCAGATGGCAGTATTGTTTGGCTCAATCCTGAAGCACATTTAACTTACCCCACAAAATTTGGCAAGTTGCGACAAGTTACGCTGGAAGGAGAAGCATTTTTTGAGGTAACTAAAGATGCTGAACATCCATTTATTGTTACCAGTGGAAAAGTAAGAACCAAAGTTTGGGGCACCAGTTTTCGTATCCGTTCAATTCCAGGAGAGGCTTATACTAAAGTATCGGTACTAACGGGTAAGGTGTCTGTAAGTATACCTGAAAAACCAAATGTACATACGACACAACGAGTAGTTGAAACGGAAGTGATCTTACATCCTGAAGAGGAAGCCAATTATCAACATGAAAAGCATGAACTGTTAAAAGCGGAAGTACCGCCGGCATCAGATCTTATGATTTGGCGCAAAGCAAATCTAACTTTTGAGAATACCCCTATGGAAAATATAGCGGCAGAGCTAAGCAAATATTACCATTTGGATGTACAAGTAGAAGGTGTTGCACTGCGCAAATACCAGCTTACAGCAGATTTCACCGACAAAAACCTGGCAGACATTCTGGTGCTGATTTGCAAATCTGTTCGTGCTGAATATAGTAAACAGAATAATAGAATCATTTTAAGAAACCTAAATCAACAACCTATAATAAACTAACCTAAAATATGATGAAAAAATAGACTCACAGCAATTTTCAGAAAAAAGGAACAGAAGTGTTCGAACCACTCCTGTCCTTAAAGAATTATCCCCTTTTGAATAGAGCGATTGCGCCGCTCTAAAGGGAATTTATTTGTCTCATTAATCAATAAGAAACAATCTAATTTATGAATTTATTTTTACAAGACCGTATTGGCTTATTTAAAATTATGAAAGTCACATTGAGTCAGTTAGCTATCGCATTAGCAATTTGCGGAGTTTCCTATGCAGGGAACAGCAAAGCTCAGGATGCGGTATTAGACCAGTCTATCAATCTTTCAGTTAAAAATCGCAGTTTATCATCTGTATTGAAAAAAGTATCAGTGATTACCTCATTGAAATTTGTCTACAGTAAGGACTTTATTGATGCAGATCAGCTGGTATCGGTCGATGCCAAAAATCAGTCGTTAGGAAGTTTGCTTAACGTCCTTCTTACAAAGCACAATATCAATTATGAGATTATAAATGGTGATGTAGTCCTGGCAGTGAAAGCTGAAGTCCGCCCTGATGGCGTAGCACAACAGATGGTTGTAAACGGAACTGTTACCAGTAATAATGGAGAGTCGCTGCCCGGTGTGAGCGTTTTTATCAAAGGCAGTACCCAAGGTACAAATACAGATGCTTCAGGAAAATTCTCCATCAGAGTCCCTGATGCCAATAGCATTCTGGTATTTGCTTATATCGGCTTTACCCGAAAAGAAGTAGCTGTAGCAGGGAAATCTGTGGTTAACGTAATCATGACAGAGGACGCTCAGCAATTGGGAGAAGTGGTGGTGACTGCACTGGGGATCAAACGCGCAGCAAAAGAACTTGGCTACTCTACACAACAGGTAAATGCAAAAGATCTTACCCAGAGTAAACCCACAAATCTGGCTGCAGGATTATCTGGAAAAGTTTCAGGATTACAGATTGTACAGGCTAATAACCAGATTGATGCGGGCGACCAGATCAGGATCGTACTAAGAGGAAACAGATCTTTTCAAGGGAACAACCAGGCCTTACTGGTCCTTGATGGTGTAGTAGTGCCGCTGAGTTATATGAACTCTATCAATCCCAACGATGTAGAGAATGTAAACGTGCTGAAAGGTGCAAATGCGGCAGCATTATACGGATCTGAGGCAGCAAATGGAGTATTGATAGTAACTACCAAGCGTGGTGCAAAAGATATAACGCAAGTTACTTATACAAATACCACCCAGTTGAACCAGCTCTCCTATTTTCCAAAAATGCAAACACAGTTTGGTGGCGGATCTGGTCAGGATGAATATGGAAACCCACTTTATACACCATTCGAAAACCAGAACTTCGGAGATCGTTTTGATGGTACCATCCGCCCACTAGGCAGAACACTTCCTGATGGAACGATTCAGATGTCGCCCTACTCTAACCTTGCAGATGAGAAGAAAAAATTCTTTGATACCGGACTTGACGAGCAAAATGACCTGAGTTTTAGTACCGGAAATGACAAGGGTTCTACTTATATCAATGTTCAGCGTGTAAATAGCAAAGGTTATGTACCCGGTGATAAATCCAACCGCACGGCGGCAAGAATCAACGGCTCACGTATTTTTAATAAACTGAAAATTGACTATACATTTAACTACACACAAAAAAATGTAGATAAATCAAACTCACAGATTTATGATAATATTATAAATACACCTGCTAATATTCCGCTTACGTCATACGAGGACATCAACTCTATCTACGGAGACCTTAACAATTATTATAATGATTACGGATTAAATCCATATTTCAATTTACAGCGTACGCGCAATAATGAGCGCAGGGATGACTTGCTTGGTAATCTGGCATTATCTTATGATGCTACTCCCTGGTTAAATCTGACTGCGAGAGGTGGTATCACTACTTTCACAAAAAACGGAAAGAATATTACGAAAGCGATAAGCTATTCTGATTTTGCAAAAGCTAGTGGTAAAGCCATTGCTAACCCACAAACTTCACCAGGCAGATCATCCGATTATTCGGAGTTTAACAGTCGTATGGAAGGCAACTTTCTGGCGACTTTTAAAAAGAAACTGAATGAAGATTTCAGTGCGACATTCATTGCGGGAACACAAGTCATACAAAGGTCATTACGAAAGTTATCGGCAGGAACAGATTTTCTTGTTATACCAGATTTCTACAATGTAGGTAGTCGTTCTGGTGATGCTATCGTTAATGAGGAATCTACTAAAGACAGGCAGTTTGGTATTTACGGCGATCTGACAGTTGGATATAAAGACTATCTATTTTTGCATGCATCAGGTCGTAATGACTGGGATTCGAGATTATCACAGGAAAACCGGTCGTTCTTTTATCCTTCGGCAGATCTTTCCTTCATTTTTACTGATGCTTTCAAATCGCTTAAAAGCAATATTCTCTCTTTTGGAAAGATCAGAGGAGGTGTAGCCAAAGTTTACGCCGTTCAGTTTAGTCCATATTCCCTTGAATCTACTTTTGATGTTGGTGCCGGTTTCCCTTATGGAAGTACCGCAGGTTACAGTGTAGGTAAGACCGTATATGATCCGAATCTAAAACCAGAGCAAACACTATCTACCGAGATTGGTATTGAACTGGGATTTCTGAATAACAGGATTATGCTGGAATCTTCTGCTTACTGGGAAACCACAAAAGATCAGGAAATTATCAAAGGAATTAATATTTCAAGTGCAACTGGTTTCACCAACGCAATTATCAATACAGGATCAGGAAAAAACCGGGGTGTAGAACTTTCCTTAAAAGGGTCCCCTATCATTAGCGAAAACGGTCGTGGTATTACCTGGAACCTGGGTGTTAATTATTCTTACAACCAGAATAAAGCAGTTGAACTTTATCAGGGATTACCTAACCTCAGTATCGGAAACAACAATTATATTGTGAAAGACCAGCCTTATCCTGTATTGATGGGTAATGGCTATGCCACGGATTCAGAAGGGAGAACAATTGTTGATGCAGGTACCGGCTTTCCTAAGTTAAGCCAGGTAAATATTCTTTTTGGTCAGACTACACCGAAAAACATTTTAGGTATAAGTACAAGCATAAATTACCACAACTTTACACTATCAGGCACAGGAGAATACCGCAGCGGAAGTGTAGTTTACAGTGGAGCAGGCAGTACAATGGATTTCTCCGGAATCAGCTACGGTTCGGCTACTAACGGGCGTGAAAGATTTGTGTATCCTAACTCTGTTATTGAAACTTCACCAGGCGTATATACTCCAAATACGAACATCACGACAAGAACAGGCGGAATAGATTTCTGGGCAGGTTCAACTACACGTTATGGCGTAATGCAGAATTATGTGACCAGTGCAGCTTTCTGGAAAGTCCGTGAACTTTCACTGGGATATGAAGTGCCAGCTAAATTCCTTGAAGCAAATGCTAAGTTCATTAAACGCGCAAATTTTGCATTAGTAGGCAGAAACCTCTTCATGTTCAGACCTAAGACCAATGTTTATACCGATCCGGAATTTAACGCAACTACGGATAATGCTCAGGGCTCTAGTGATCTTAACCAGACACCGCCAACCCGTATTTATGGTTTCACAGCAACTATTACTTTATAATTATGCAGTCAAAGATGAATAACAAGATAAAATTACTTTGTATAGCAGCCTTTTTCCTTTTAGGAGCCTGCACCAAAGATTACCTGGATATTAATGAAAACCCCAATAAGCCAACAGATGTAACCCCTGGATTAGTGCTGACAAATGCATTAAATTCTACCGGCAGGTTTACCACTGGCTCAACTGATTTTTACAGATTTGCTTCAGCATGGATAGGTTATTGGAACTATAGTGGTGCGGTATCAGGCTTTGCAGAAGAACGCAGCTACCAGTTCACCACCAATTATGGCCCTACAGTAACGATTTGGGATAATCTTTACCACAATCTGGAAGATTATGAATACGTACAGACCAAATCGGTCGCCACTGGCAATCAGTTCTACGTAGCTATTGCAAAAACAATGAAAGCTTATGATTACCAAAATTTGGTAGATATTTATGGAAACATCCCTTATACACAAGCACTAAAATCTACTTCAGCCATCAGACCCGCCTACGATAAAGGTCAGGATATCTATGAGGATTTAGCGAAACAGCTGGATACAGCAACTATGTTATTTAAGGCCAGTATTGGTAAGGTTCCTTCAGCAGACGCTGCTTTTGATATTATGTATAAAGGAAATGCAGAAAGATGGGCTAAATTGGCAAATACGCTGAAACTGCGCATTTTACTCCGTCAAACACAAATACCAGGCAGAGAGGCGTACATTATCACTGAAATAGCGAAGATCACTGCAAATGGTTTAGGTTTTATAGGCGCTGGTGAAGGCAGCAGTGTTAATCCTGGTTACAGCAATTCTGCCGGTAAACAGAATCCTTTCTGGGCAAGTTTTGGTTATTCTCCGGTAGGAAAATCTGCTCCTACAGATAACCACCGGTATTATATAGCTAGTGAATACGCAATTAATTTTTATCAGAATAATAATGATCCGAGATTAGGTAAATTGTACACTACAATTGACGATGGCAACGGCACTACGTATTCTGGCAGCAGGTTCGGTCCTACAGCTTCATCTGCCGATAATCCAAATGTACAATCAGCAATAGGCACCGGCCTCCTGAAAAGTGCAGAAATGGCACAACCATTACTGACAGATTTTGAATCGTTATTTCTTCAGGCTGAAGCAGCACAACGTGGCTTAATCAGCGGCACACCACGTGCATTGTTTGAAGCAGCGGTAACACGGTCTTTTGCTTACCTGGGTGCAGAAGATGTTGCAAATTACCTGCAGAACGATGTGAGTAACTGGGATGCAGCTTCAAATAAAATCACCTTGATTATGACCCAGAAATGGGCAGCGATGAATGGCGTGAATGATATGGAATCGTGGGCAGATTTCCGGAGGTTAAATATCCCGGCTGACATTCCTGTTTCAGACAATCCAGCTGCCACAACGCGCATCATACCTGTACGATTACTTTATCCGCAGAGCGAATACAATTACAATCCGGATAACGTTCTGGCACAGGGAACAATCAGTCAGTTCACTTCAAAAATATTCTGGGATACGGATAATACGAATTAGACAGACAAATTAAATTGAGTTCAGTTCACAACATATTTTAAAAAAATGAAACGAAGATCTATATATTTAATAATCATAGCGACAGTATTTATGGGCAGCCTAAATTCCTGCCTGAAAGATAACAGTCAGCCGGATTTCACTCAGAATAAGCCTATTATAGAATTACCTATAGGTTCTTCCGCTGGTAATGGCGGTGGCAATTCGATTGCAGCAGCATTTACGATTGATGAAGTACCTTCAGACTACTTTATTTATGTGAATTACGCAGCGCCTGAGGCTAACGACAAAGATGTAGTAGTAACATTATCGGTGGATGAGGCTGCCCTGGATAAGTTTAATCAGGTTAATGAAAAAACATATACTTTAATACCGGCAACCTCTTATACATTCAGTTCAAATAAAGTGACTATTCCGGCGGGACAACGTAAGGTGAAGTTTCCGGTTAAGATCAATACAATCAGTTTGGATCCGACTAAAACTTATGCGCTACCAATTTCAATTACTGACGGTGGTGGCTTCACTGTAAGCGGGAATTTTGGAACACTTGTTTCCGTGATTTCTTTGAAGAACAAATGGGATGGTGTGTATACTGTGACAGGTACGATGCTGGATCAGGTGAATTCTGCATTGACGGGAGATTATCCAAGAACATTCCACCTGGTTACACAGGGGCCTAATACGGTTGCCATTTATGATGCCGATAATAAATCTTTTGCCCATGGTATTTTAAACGATGGAGCAAAGACAGTATACGGATTCTTCAGTCCTGTCTTTACGATAGATAATGAAACTAACAGTGTTACTAGTGCAGTTAATTATTATGGGCAGCCAGCGGAGAATACGAGAGCGGCAAGACTTGATGTTACTGGTGAAAACAAATTTACTATGTCTGCAGACGGAAAAGTACCTGTAACATTCAAAGTGAAATACATCATGATCCAGAATGGTGCCGACAGAACATTTTTCAATGAAACCTGGACTTATAAAGAAGCCAGAAAATAATTCAATTGAGAAAAGTTTGTGCTGAATAATTCAATTTCAACACAAAAAAGCAACAGGTATTCGAATGTTATAATTATTGGCTAATTTGCGCCTTAATCATCATTCGAGTACCTGTTGTTTTAAATGAGAACCTGTCGCACTATTTTTTCTTTCCTTTTTGCATGCTTTATTTCCATCAGTACAACGCTTAAGGCGGATGAGATAAAAAGCATAGGCTCCCCTTATATTCAGAATTATCCAAAGTCAGTTTATCTTTCTGGAAACCAGAACTGGGCAATTACGAGAGACAATAAGGGCATCATGTATTTTGGAAATGCACAGGGATTATTGACCTTTGATGGAAAATACTGGCAACAATATAGTATGCCGGACAGACAGATTGTACGTGCTGTAGCTGCTGGTAACAATGGAAAAATTTACACAGGTGGTTTTGGTGAATTCGGTTTTTGGTCTACACGCAATAAACATCTTTCTTATACATCACTAATTAATCTCATTCCGAAAGGACAACGTATGACAGATGAGATCTGGAAAATACATGTTGATGGTAAAAGAGTAATTTTTCAATCTTTCACCACGATCTATATTTTTCAGGATAACAAAATAACTGTAGTAAAACCACAAGGTTCATTGCTCTTTCTGAATCGTGCCGGTAATCGTTTTTTAGTGGAGGTATTAGGCAAAGGGCTCTATGAATTAAAAGGCAGCAAGCTGATCGCATTACCACACACCACTCCTTTAAATCCGGCAAATATTTTAACGGTTTTGCCTTATAAAAACGGCAGTCTGCTCATCGGAACGAGTAAAGACGGCTTATTTATTTATGATGGCCAAAATTACGAATCTTTCAATACTGCTGCTAATGCCTTTTTGAAAACCTTCCAGCTGAATAATGGAAGCCGGATTAGTGAAAAATACTATGCCTTTGGTACAATTCTGAATGGCGTGATTATTATTGATCAGAACGGGAACATCGTTCAGCAAATTAATAAATCGAGCGGACTGCAGAACAATACAGTCCTGAGCCTATTTACGGATCAGGACCAAAACTTATGGGCAGGACTGGACAATGGGATCGATAGGGTAGAATTAAATTCTCCTTTGTATTTCTATCTGGATAAGGAAGGTCAGTTTGGAACAGTGTATTCGAGCCGGATTTATAAAAATACCATCTATCTCGGAACGAATCAGGGCTTATTTTACAGTCCATGGAATCAGGGGAATGGCAGCCACTTCAACACTTTCAATTTCAAATTGATTCCCGGCTCGCAGGGTCAGGTGTGGGATTTAAATTTGATTGACGATCAGCTACTTTGTGGCCATAATGAGGGTACGTTCAGGGTTGTCGGTAATCAGATAGAAAAAGTATCTGATATTAGCGGAGGCTGGACAATCAAAAAGCTGAATAGCAATCCGGATTATCTGATTCAGGGAACATATAATGGCCTCGTCCTGTATAAAAAAGATAAAGCAGGATTTTGGAAGTATTATAGTAAGATAGCCAATTTTAATCAGCCTGCGCGTTATGTAGAACAGGATGCCAAGGGCGATATCTGGGTAAGTCACCCCTATAAAGGTTTATACAGACTAACACTCAGTACTGATTTCACTAAGGTCATTAAAACCAGTTATTTTGATGACAAGAATGGCCTGAAGGATAATTACAATATCAATATCTTTATGCTGGAGAATAAGCTGCTGTTCTCTTCTAAAGCCGGATTTCAGATTTATGATGAAATCAGCAATCGTTTTACGTTGTATAATGAACTGAATAAGGGCTTAGGATATTATGCTGCTTCGAACAAGATTATCAATGCGGGGATAAAAAAATACTGGTTCATTAACCATGGTAAGATGGGCTTGGTCAGCCTTTTGGAACCAGGAAAGATCAGTATAGACTCCAACCGCTTCAGTGTTTTAGATGGCCGCATGGTACAGTACTATGAAAACATCAGTAAAATTAGTGATCAGATGTATCTGATTAGCGTGGATGACGGATTTGTAATCTACAATGGAACGAATACTGATGAGATTAAACAGAAGATCAAACTGCCCCAGGTGCTGATTCGCAAGATAGAGGATGTGACTGACACCTACCGGATCATTACAGAAAACGGTAACAGTGACACTGAAATTGAAATCCCCTTCAGCAGAAATAATATCAGGATATCTTTTGCCCTGCCGTATTACAGACAGTCTAAAGTTAAATTCCAGTATTACCTGGAAGGATACTCTAAACAATGGTCTGACTGGAGCACTGCAACGCAGAAAGACTTTACGAATCTATCCAGCGGAAATTACCGTTTTTTAGTCAGGGCTAAAATTGATGATGAATCAGTTACACCTGCAGCCGTGTTTGAGTTTACCATTCTTCCACCCTTTTATGCGAGTAAATGGGCAATCGCGATCTATCTGATTTTGTTTGTTTACGTTGCACTACAAGGCAAACGGATATACGAACGTAAATTGCAGAAAGACCAGCATAAGATAAAATCCAAACTCGAAATTGAGCAGGAGGCTTATCTTAAAAAAGAAGCAGAAGCGAATGAAAAACAGATCATCAAACTGCAAACAGAGAAACTACAGGCAGAGTTGAAAAGCAAAAATCGCGAGCTTGCCAGTTCAGCAATGAGTCTGGTTTATAAAAATGAGCTGCTGCAGAAACTCAGTGAGGAGATGACCAAGCTAAAAGATGGCACCGGTAAGAAACTGGAAGATGCTCAGCTCAGGAAAATACAAAAGGTAATTGATGAAGGGATGAATGATGAGCGCGACTGGAGTTTATTTGAGACCAGTTTCAACGAAGCACATGGTAGTTTCTTTAAAAAGCTCAAGACCAATCATCCGGATCTTGTTCCAAATGACCTTAAATTATGTGCCTATCTGCATATGAATATGAGCAGTAAAGAGATGGCTTCACTCCTAAATATTTCATTAAGAGGGGTAGAAATCAGGCGCTACAGATTACGTAAAAAGCTGAACATACCGCATGACAAGAACCTTGCAGAGTTCTTTATGGAGCTTTAGGACTACATCATTACTACACAAGCCCCCAAAAACACCACACAATAACTGAAATATATTAATTCCTTTAGTACCCTAATTTTATTGCTCAAATTAGTCAGGAAGGCCGATTCGGCAATTGAAAAAACTTATTGTATTTAATACACAAAGCTACGATGATGTATTAATGTTGAGGCGATTTCTTTGTTTATCCTCAAAAACTGCCGGAGCTTTAACCCACAATTAATACCAAAACTATAAATTAGTATGAGACGAATCTTTACAAAGTTTTCTGTTCTAACTTTTCTTTGTTTATTATTTATTAACGCAGTATCTGCTCAGGACATCACAGTTCGGGGTACGGTATCAGATGGTACGGATAAGAGCACCATTCCAGCTGTAAGCGTGGTAGTAAAAGGAACAACAAAAGCAACACAGACAGATGTTAATGGAAAGTATACCATTAGCGTACCGGCAAACGGAACATTAGTATTTACCTATATAGGTTATACTACACAGGAAGTACCTGTAAATAATCAAACAACTGTAAATGCAGTTATGGCTTCTTCTTCTCAGCAGTTAGAGCAAGTTGTAGTTGTAGGTTATGGTACTCAGCGCAAGATTGATGTTACTGGAGCAGTAGCAACATTGAAAGGCGAAGAAATCTCTAAGCAGGCTTCACAAAATCCGGTAAGTGGATTACAAGGTAAAGTAGCCGGGGTAAGTATTACCAATAACGGAGCGCCAGGATCTTCACCACAAATTACAATTCGTGGTGCGGGAACAATCTTTGGAAATACTGGTGTACTGTATGTTGTTGACGGTGTATGGTATGACGATATCAGCTTTTTAAATCCTGCAGATATTGCAAACATGAGTATTTTAAAGGATGCATCGAGTCAGTCAATTTATGGTATTAGAGCTGCAAATGGTGTGGTACTGGTGACTACAGTACGTGGTAAAAACGGAGATGCAACGGTTAACTACAATGGTTTTGTTGGTATCCAACGCGTAACCAATGCGATTAAAATGACCAATGCTACTGAATATGCTACAGCGGTAAACGAAGCTTATAACATTCTAGGACAAGATCCATTATTTGCAAATACGAATCTGGGAGAAGGAACGGACTGGTATAATCAGGCTTTGAGAAATGCCATCGTAACTAACCATCAATTATCCATAAATGGTGCAACTGAAAAATCAAGTTATAACTTTTCATTAGGGTACCTGAATCAGGATGGTATCATCAAAAATAATAACTACAAGAGATATACTGCCCGCTTAGCTAATGACTTCCAGATTTTTAAAGGATTGAAAATAGGCTATAATGTGACTGGAACATCAAGTACTTCAATTGATCCTCCTGCCAGCATTTATCGTGCATTATATACTGCAGCTCCTGTTGTTCCTGTTTTTAATGCAGACGGCTCATATGGTGATCCAAATACACTTAATCTGGGTAATGGTAGCAATGTTAACCCTCAAGCTACATTAGACTTTAACAATAGCAGGACAACGAAATACAGAGTTACTGGTAATGTTTTTGCAGAACTGAAATTTGCCAGACATTTTACTTTCAAGACGAGCGCTGGTGGTGATTTTGGACAAGAGGAAAGTAGAAACTATGTTCCCCAATATTTTGCAACAGCAGGACAGAATGCAAATATCAGCAGTCTGACGATGAATAGAACTGAGACAAGAAACTGGATTTTAGAGAATACATTAACTTATGATAATAAGTGGGGAGATCACAGTATAACATTACTTGCCGGACAAACCGCTCAGCAGTATAAAGGTGCCACGATCTTAGGTTATGCACAAAATGTGCCCTATACAGACAATAATAATTTGTTTTTAAATCTTGGAAACGTTGATGGCAGAAGAGTTGAAAATTCTGGTTCATTAAATACCGCATCATCATATTTTGGACGTGTAAACTATTCCTTCAGAGACAAATATATGTTGAATGCTTCCTTAAGAGGTGACGGTGCGTCGGCATTTTTCGGAGGTAAGGACGCAAGGGGTTACTTTCCTTCAATTGGAGCAGGATGGGTAATAAACAATGAAGAGTTTATGAAAGACCAAAAGATATTCAGCAACCTGAAACTTCGTGGAAGCTGGGGTAAAGTTGGTAATTCGGGAGTAGCAATTAATCCAACGATACAAACGGTTAATCAGGGAGCCGGTTATACAGCCTTCTTTGGTGGTATAGCGTATACAGGAGGTAGTGTAAATACAATAGTTCCTCCTACAATTCGCTGGGAACGCGGTGTTGGAACTGACATCGGTTTAGAAATGGGTTTTCTTGCAAATAAATTAAGTATTGAGGCAGATTATTATAACAAAACTACTCAACTTGCGATCTTCCCAATCCCTATTTTAGGCTCATTGGGTACATCGGATAGTAATTTAAATGGAAATCAGGCTGATTTTAGAAATCGTGGTTTTGAGTTTATGGCAACATGGGCAGATAAAACAGCTGGTGGCTTAACTTACTCTATTAGTGGTAACGTTGGCATCAACACGAATAAAGTATTGAGAGTTGAATCTGGAGCAGTTCCACTTTATGGTGGTGGAACCGGCCTTAATAATGCAGTGATCCCTACAAGAACTGTAGTAGGTGATCCAATTGGTTCATTCTACGGTTATCAGGTTACTGGTATTATTCAAACTCCTGAAGCTGCAGCAATATCTGGACAACCAGGTGCAAAACAGGGTGACTTTAAATATCAGGATACTGATGGTAATGGTGTGATTGATGCAAGAGACAGGGTGGTTATTGGTAATCCTAATCCTAAATACACTTACGGTGTGAACACTAATTTTGCTTATAAAAACTTCGACCTAACCGTTGATATTCAAGGTGTAGCGGATGTAGATATTTTCAATGCAAACCTGGGTAATAGATTCGGTAATGAAAATTACACCAAAGAGTTTTATGACAACCGTTGGACTGGTCCTAATTCAACCAATACCTATCCATCTGCCAACCTTGCAAACAATAACAACAATCAGACAAACTCTTTCTATGTGGAAAGCGGAGCTTACATCAGATTACGTAATATCCAGTTAGGTTACAACTTGCCGCAGGAATTGGTAAAAAAATGGAAAATGCAGAAACTACGCGTTTTCGCGAATGCACAAAATGCATTTAACTTTTTTGGATACAGAGGATTCAGTCCTGAGGTTGGCGGAAAGCCTACAGCTACAGGAGTAGATTTCAATGTTTATCCTTTGTTTGCTACTTACAACTTAGGTGTTAACCTTACTTTTTAATCGAATAGTATATGAGAACGTATAAAAATATAACAATGCAGAAGTACTTTGCTATTGCTTTATTATCTACAGTAATATTTACCACATCCTGCAAGAAAAGCTTTTTAGATGTAGACCCGCAAGGATCACAAACATCTGAACAGTTCTGGAAAACTGAAGGTGACGCTACTAAAGGTGTAAATGCTATCTATGCAAATTTACGTAGCTGGGAAAACGTAGCTTTTCCGGCGTTGGCGATAGAAAGTATGGCATCTGACGAAGCAGATAAAGGTAGTACCCCTACTGATGCTGCTTTCTTTGACCTGTACGAAAACTTTACAGTTACCCCTGCTGAGGGATCATTGTTGAGCTTTTGGACTGGTCAGTACCGTAACATTACGCTTTGTAATCAGCTGTTGAATAACATTCCAGCAATTACAATGAATGAAACCTTAAAAACCCGCTATATGGCGGAGGCAAAATTTGTAAGAGCTTATTCATATTTCAGACTGGTTAGGGCTTATGGAGATGTTCCATTGAGACTAGACTTACCTTCTGACCCTGCTAAATTTATCATTCCGCGTACACCAAAAGCAGAAATATATGCTTTTATTGAAAAGGACCTGACAGAGGCTGCATCGGTTTTACCCCAATCTTACGGAGCTGCAGATCTTGGTCGTGTAACTAAAGGTGCAGCATTAGGCATGCATGCTAAAGTTGCCTTGTACCAGAAAAAGTGGGCAGATGTTCTCTCTTATACTAATCAGGTGATTGGTTTAGGATATAGTTTGTTCCCGGATTTCGAAAAGGGTTTCCGTACCAATAATGAAAATAATGTAGAGTCTTTATTTGAAATTCAGGCAGAAATGCTTGTTGGAAATCCAGATGCATCTAATTCACAATACAGTCAGGTACAAGGTGTTGCTGGCCTACCTGCAGGTGGATGGGGATTCAATGTGCCTTCAGCAGTTCTTGCAGCTGCCTTTGAAACAGGAGATCCGAGAAGAGATGCAACGATTATTTTTAGAGGTGAAACTACACCGCAGGGAGATGTGATCCCTAATACAGTTGTTAATCCAATGTATAACCAGAAATCTTATGTTCCTTTTAGCCAATATATCTCTGGATTTAATCAGGGTGCACAGCAGAACATTCGGGTATTGCGTTTTGCAGATGTATTGTTAATGAATGCTGAAGCTGCAAATGAATTAGGTAATACTAGTTTAGCATTAACTTCATTAAACAAAGTGAGACTTCGTGCGAGAAATGGATTAACAGGTATTTTGCCTGATGTTACCGTAACGGATCAGACTGCTTTGCGTTTAGCTATCTACAAAGAGAGACAGGTAGAGCTGGCTATGGAAAGCGATCGTTATTTCGATGTCGTTCGTCAGGGCAGAGCTTTAGAAGTTTTTGGTCCTAAAGGATGGAAAGCAAATAAAAATGAGGTTTGGCCGATATCACAAAATGAAATTGATTTAAGCGGAGGCGTTTTAACTCAAAACCCTGGTTACTAGAAACAATCAAACACCCAAATATAGAGGTTGCCTGGCGTTGCCGGGTAACCTCTTTTAATATCATCACAAATTAAAACAGATACTAATGAGATTTAATTCTGCCTGCCTGTTCGCCTTCCTCCTATCGTTTTATACGTTTAATGCTTCCTGCCAGAAATCAAAAGCCAGCGCAGCTGATGGGATAAAGCCTGTAATGAAAATACAGAAGAACCTGACGGATGATCAGTTACTTGACCTTGTTCAAAAACAGACCTTCCGTTATTTCTGGGATTTTGGTCACCCGGTAAGTGGAATGGCAAGAGAACGTAGCAACAGATCTTACGACTATGGTGATGAAGTGGTAACAACCGGAGGAACTGGTTTCGGTATCATGGCAATGATTGTAGCTTCCGAGCGTAAATTCATTACACGCGAACAAGCCGCAGCACGTACAAAGAAGATAGTAGATTTTTTATATAAAGCAGATATGTTTCATGGTGCGTTTCCGCATTGGTTAAATGGTGAAACTGGTAAAGTGATCCGCTTTAGTCCTAAAGACGATGGTGCTGATATTGTGGAAACATCATTCCTTTTTCAGGGCCTGCTTACTGCACGTCAGTATTACACCGCAGATAATGCAGTGGAAAATGATATCCGTAATAAAATATTATGGCTGTGGGAAGGCATTGAATGGAATTGGTTTACACAACAGCAAAATGCATTGTATTGGCACTGGAGTCCGAATAATGGTTGGAGCATGAACCATCAGATTAAAGGCTGGAACGAATGTTTTATCACTTACGTGATGGCGGCATCTTCACCTAAATTTGCAATTGATAAACGAGTTTATGAGGATGGCTGGGCAAATAGCAATACTTTTTACAATGGCAAAAAATACCAGGGCATTACATTGCCATTAGGTTTTGATTTTGGCGGACCTCTATTTTTTACCCATTATTCCTTTTTGGGACTGGATCCGCGAGGTTTGAAAGATCGTTATGCGGATTATTTTGAACAGAACAAAAACCATACGCTGATTAACCATGCCTATTGTGTGGAAAACCCCAAACATTACAAAGGTTATGGTGAAAATAGCTGGGGTCTGACAGCCGGGGATAGCTGGCAGGGATATGCTGCCCATTCTCCTACTGAGGACTTAGGTGTAATCACTCCGACCGCCGCCTTATCTGCCTTCCCTTATACTCCTGAATACTCAATGAAGGCATTGAAGCATTTCTATTTTGATTTAGGTGACAAAATCTGGAGTGAATATGGATTTGTAGATGGATTTAGTGAAGAACATAACTGGTATGCAAAATCGCACCTGGCAATTGATCAGGGACCAATTATCTGCATGATTGAAAATTACAGGACTGGCTTATTATGGAAACTTTTCATGAGCAGCCCGGATGTTAAAAATGGCTTAAACAAACTTGGATTTGAAAGTCCCGCATTAAAAAAATAACACATATAATAAACACACAATATGAACAAATCGACTTCCTTATTTTTACTGGCAGCCGTTTTCAGCACAAACACTCTATTTGCGCAACAGAAAAAGGCAGCATCAGGCACCGACCAAAAGATGAATACATTCATCACGAATCTAATGTCCAAAATGACACTGGATGAAAAAATCGGACAACTCAACTTACCTGCCGTAGGTTTTGACGTTACGGGTCCGATATTGAGTGAAGGTGTAGATGAAAAAATTGAAAAAGGTTTAGTGGGTGGTGTATTTAATACTTTCACGCCACAGGCTGTACGTAAGTTGCAAGAACTGGCTGTTACGAAATCACGACTCAAAATTCCCTTGCTCTTCGGTTACGATGTAGTACACGGACACAAAACCATTTTCCCGATTCCGCTAGGCTTAAGTGCATCATGGGATTTAGGACTGATTGAGAAAAGTGCACGTATTGCAGCAAGAGAGGCAAGTGCAGATGGTTTAAACTGGACCTTCTCTCCTATGGTAGATATTGCCAGAGATCCAAGATGGGGAAGAATTGCTGAAGGTTCGGGTGAAGATCCTTATCTGGGTTCCTTAATCGCAGCTGCAATGGTAAAGGGATATCAGACCAACAGCTTGTCTAATAAAGATGCAATTATGGCTTCTGTAAAACACTTTGCCTTATATGGCGCAGCAGAAGGCGGCAGAGATTACAATACCACAGACATGAGTCTGATCAGAATGTATAATGAATACCTGCCTCCATATAAAGCTGCAGTTGATGCGGGGGCTGAGACCGTAATGGTATCATTTAATGATATCAATGGAGTGCCGGCGACAGCTAACAAATGGCTGCTGACCGACCTGTTGCGTAAACAATGGGGTTTTAAAGGTTTTGTAGTGAGTGATTATACTGGTGTGAGCGAATTGGTGCCGCATGGTTTAGGTGATTTGCAGACAGTAAGTGCATTATCCCTGGCAGCGGGTACAGATATGGATATGGTGAGTGAGGGATTCCTGAATACGCTGAAAAAATCTTTACAGGAGAAAAAAATCAGCATGGCAGTTATTGATCTTGCCTGTCGCAGAATCCTGGAGTCGAAATACAAATTAGGCTTATTTGCTGATCCTTATAAATATGTTGACGAAGAAAAAGCGAAGACCGAAATACTTTCTCAGAAAAACAGGGCTGATGCGAAAAGAATTGCTGAAGCTTCTATGGTGTTGTTAAAGAACAACAATCAGTTATTGCCATTGAAAAAGAACGCAAAAATCGCTCTGATTGGTCCGCTGGCAGATAACAAACGCGACATGATAGGAAACTGGAGCGCTGCGGGCGAATGGAAACTGGCGATCAGTGTGATGGAAGGTTTGAAAAACGTTGCTCCCGAAATGGATATTACTTATGCTAAAGGTGCGAACCTGGTAGATGATCCTGCAATTCTTAAACAGATCAATGCAAACGGAGCTGATATTGTAGCGGATGAAAAAACACCTGAAAAACTGATTAGCGATGCTGTTTCTGCCGCTAAAAAAGCTGATATCGCTGTAGTGGTATTAGGAGAAAGTGCGATTATGGGTGGTGAGGCAACGAGCAGAACCAACCTGGATTTATTGCCGAATCAAAAAGAACTGTTAAAAGCATTAGCTTCGACAGGCAAACCAATCGTATTGGTCTTAATGAATAGTCGTCCTCTTACCCTAACATGGGAAGACGAGAACATTCCGGCCATATTGGAAACATGGTTCTCAGGAACCGAATCAGGAAATGCTGTTGCGGATGTATTGGTAGGTAATTATAACCCTGCAGGCAGACTGACTACAACCTTCCCAAGAAACGTTGGTCAGATTCCATTGTATTATAACCATAAGAACACTGGTCGCCCTTACGATGGACTATCTAACGAGAAGTTTAAATCGCGCTACATTGACAGTTCAAATGATCCTTTGTATCCATTCGGATATGGATTGAGTTATACCACGTTTAGTTATTCACCGATAAAACTGAATAAAGCAACTCTGGCTGCAGGACAAACTATTCAGGCTACTATCGAAGTGAAAAATACAGGTAACTTTGATGGCGAAGAAGTGGTACAACTGTATCTTCAGGATATATACGGTTCTGTAACACGACCTGTTAAAGAATTAAAAGGATTCCAAAAGATGTTTATTAAAAAGGGAGAAACTAAAACAGTTACATTCACTCTTACTGAAGAAATGCTTAAATTCTATAATTCGGATTTAAAGTTTGCTGCTGAAAAAGGAGATTTCAATTTGTATATAGGTGCCAATTCAAGAGATAATCAGACCTCACGTTTTACCTTTACGAAGTAGATATTTATAAACGTATTATTAACATTTATTAACAAAACCCCGGGATTCTTCTCGGGGTTTTGTTGGTTAAACATCAATTTTGTGATTCTTAAGTGTAATTAATACACATAAAAAAACACACATTATGATACAATAAAGGCATATTTTCACATAATGTGAGAAATATTTATTTTATTCTCTTGCATTTAAATTCTTTTTCATTAGATTAGATTTAGCAAAAAAGAATAAACCAGATATTAACAGTCTTTGAACAGATAAAACATTTCAGCGGTGTTGATCAGGTAATTTTTATTGCATATTTTAAGCTGTTCCTAATCGTATATTTCATACCCTTCCCTTCCCCTTTTCTCTGCGCTCGGATCCACAATTTCAAAAAAGATTATATGTAAAAACCTTTATAACTATTTAACCCAAACCAAATATTATCTTATGCAACAAAATCTACTACTTATCAAGAGGAGTGTTATGCTCCTGCTAATGAGTCTGTGCCTTGCGATCAACGTAAAAGCACAAACTAAAATCACCGGTAAGGTCATAGCCGGGGATGACAAAACACCAATTATCGGAGCCTCCGTTAAAGTGAAGAATGGCCCGGGAGGAACGATCACAGATGCCAACGGTATTTTCGCCCTTAATGCAAGTCCGACAACCGTATTGGTGATTTCCTTCGTAGGTTATTCCCCGAAAGAAGTATCAGTAGGCACACAAACCACCTTAAATGTTACACTTGATCCGGTTAAAAATGACCTTACCGAGGTTGTTGTGACTGGTTATACGTCTCAACGCAAAAAGGATTTAACGGGTGCGGTTACTGTAGTTAACATCGCACAGTTGAAATCTCAACCCGCAGCGAGTGCCGTAGAGGCCTTGCAAGGTAAGGCACCGGGCGTGCAGATTATCACTGATGGTGCGCCAGGTTCCACACCTCAAATTCGAGTAAGGGGTAACAGTACCATCAATAACAACGATCCTTTATATGTGATTGATGGGATACCTTATGAAGGTAAACTTTCCTGGTTAAACCAGAATGACATTGAAAGTATGCAGGTACTGAAAGATGCATCTTCCGCCTCAATTTATGGTGCCAGGGCAAACAATGGAGTTGTAATCATTACAACTAGAAAAGGTATTGCCGGACCTCCAAAAATCACATTAGATGCTTATTATGGTATCTCAGCACCAAGGAAAAATACTTTTCCAAAAATGATGAATCCCCAGCAATATGCAGAATACTTATTTCAGGGTTTCCGTAACGCCGGACTTACGCCTGCTACTGGTAATAACTATGGCAGTGGAGCAAATCCAACATTGCCTGAATATCTGTTTGCAGGTACAATAGCAAATAATTTATCAGGCCAGAATGTTACAGCAGCAGCAGCTGATCCTTCAAAGTATGTCTATTCAAGAAATCCGGATTTATTCTATCAGATTACGAAAGCAAACCAACAGGGAACCAACTGGTTTGATGAGATTACGGAATCCGCACCAACACAAAGCTATCAGTTAAGTTCTAGCGGTGGGGGCGAAAACGCCACTTATGCTTTTGGCGGAGGTTATCTGAACCAAAAGGGAACACTTAAACATACTGGTTTTACCAGATATAATTTTAGGTCAAACACCACGTTTTCTGCACTAAATAAACACTTACGTTTTGGCGAAAATGCACAATACAGTTATTCAGAAGGTTTTGGTCTTGGAGTAAATCCTAATACGGCTGGAGATTACCAGGATGAGGGAAGTGCTATTGGTTTTGCTTACCGTATACCAACGATCATTCCTGTATATGATATCATGGGCAACTTTGCAGGTACGCTTGGAAGCAAGTTAGGAAATGCGGAAAATCCATTGGCACTTTTGTACAGAGCTAAAGATAACCTTAATAAAAGTAACTTCTTTTTCGGTAACGTTTTTGCAGAAGCGGATATCATTGATGGCCTGGTAGCCAGAACCAATTTTGGTATACGTTACGAAAACTATAATGGGATTACCATGCGTTATCCCAACCTGGAATTCAACGAGGGAAATAACTCTAATAATGTAAATGAATTTCAGGGCTACAATACAGAGTGGACCTGGACAAATACATTGACATACTCAAAAGTATTAGAGAAACATCGTTTCACTTTACTTGCAGGTACTGAGGCTATCCGTAATAGAAACAGACAATTAAATGCTGGGAGGAATGATTACTTTTTATTAGGTAACCCTGATTATAGCTATGTAGGTGTCGGTACCGGTGGAATTAGCAACTCTTCGGTAATTGGTGACAATATTGCTGGCACTGTGGGTTCCTTATTCTCTCTTTTCGGAAGAGCGGATTATTCCTTCAATGACAGATACCTGGCGAGCGTAACGATACGTCGTGATGGTTCTTCAAATTTTGGAGATGAAAACAAATATGGTTACTTCCCCGCTGCCAGTGTAGCCTGGAGATTATCTGAAGAAAGTTTCCTGAAAGAAAGTAAGATATTTGATGATTTGAAAATTCGTGTTGGTTATGGTGCAACTGGTAACCAGAGAATCCCTGCTAATAACTATCTGAACAGATTCCAAAGTACACTGACTTCATCAGCTTACCCTATACTAGGTACTAATGGAGTAGCTCCTGGGGTATGGCAGTCAAGTTATAATAACGCAGGTATTAAATGGGAATCATTAAAATCTTTAAACATTGGGGTCGATTTCACCCTGGAAAAAGGTGTTTTTGATGGTTCAGTAGACTGGTACAGCAAAAAAACTACCGATATGCTTTTCCCTGTGCCACGCCCAAGCACCGCGGTAGGTCTGGGCAAATCACCTTATGTGAATATTGGAGATATGAGCAATAAAGGATTCGAGTTTACCTTAGGCTACCACAGTGGAAGAGTTAACGACAACCCATTCAAATTTGATGCGGTGGTTAACTTCTCCAGAAATGTAAATGAGATTACGAATCTGGGTTCTGTATCACGCCAGATCTATGGTACCTTTAGAAGTATCCAAACCAGTATTCTTCAAACCGGAAGTCCTTATGGCGCTTTTTTTGGTTACAAAACAACGGGTATCAATCAAAGTGCAGCTGACATTGCAGCCAGTCCTTCTTATGCAGGCGCCAGAGTGGGTGGTTTGAAATATCAGGATATTAATGGAGATGGTGTAATTACGCCTGATGACAGAACTGTGATTGGAAATGCTAACCCTGACTTTATCTATTCACTAAGTCTGAATGCATCTTACAAGAACTTTGATATTGTAGCATTTTTTAATGGAGTGCAGGGTAATGATATATATGAAGCAACCCGCTACTTCACAGATTTCCCAACATTTGATGGTGCAAGAAGCACACGTTTACTGGATGCATGGAGCCCAACTAACACTGGAAGCATGATTCCTTCGGCTTATTATGGTTCTACTAGTGAACTTGAATATGCTTCTTCCAGCTACTATGTGCAGAACGGTAGTTTCTTCCGTATGAAAAACCTGCAAATTGGTTATAATTTACCTGCTCAGAAGTTATTCAGTTCTAAAATGGGCATCAGTAAAGTAAGAGTATATGTGAGTGCAACGAATCTATTCACTATTACAAAATATACTGGTATGGATCCTGAGATTAGCCAGGAAACAGAGACCTTCTCTGCGCCTGGAATTGATAGAGGTATCTATCCTACTCCGCGCCAGTTTTTGCTAGGTTTAAGTGTTGGTTTCTAATTTAATAAGACAGACAGATGAAAAATTTAAAATATATATTACTACTATTAGTGCTTTGCAATATACTTTCTTGCAAAAAGAGCTTCCTGCAGCTAAATCCGCAGGGAGAATTGACTCCTGAACAATTAAGCACACAAGATGGAGTGGAAGGACTATTAATTGGCGCTTATGGACTCCTCAATGGTAACGTAAATGGAACATGGGGCAATTACGGCGCTGCACCTAGTCAGTGGTTATTTGGTGAAGTAGCTTCAGATAATGCACACAAAGGCAGTAGCAGCGGTGACCAGCCAAATATGAATGCAATTGAGCAACATGCGCCTGTGAGTACTAATGATAACTTATCAAATGTTTGGGACAGATGTTTTGAGGGTATTCAGCGTTGTAACAATACCTTGAAGTTTCTAAAAACTGTACAGGCCGGCAGCGCCAAGTTTACTGATGCACGTGCTGCACAGATACAAGGTGAAGCACGATTGTTACGTGCACATTATTACTTCTTTTTAAAACGGATTTTCAAAGATGTACCGCTGATTACCGATGCAACAACAGAAGATGCGGTAGCAAATGATAAAGATATTTATCCGGAAATTACCGCAGATTTGGAGTTTGCTGTAGCGAACTTAACCACTACTAAATACCTTAATCAGCTAGGCAGAGTGGATAAATATATTGCTCAGGCCTATTTGGGTAAAGTGTTATTGTATCAGAAAAAATATCCGGAAGCCTATGCCCAGCTGAATGCAGTGATTACTGCTAAACCCGATCTGGTTACACTTGACTTTACTGATAACTTTAATATCACCAAAGAAAATGGACCTGAGTCCTTATTTGCCGTACAACATGCAGTTGGCGGAGATGGAACAGGTGGAGATAATGGAAATGTTGGTGATATGTTGAATTTCCCTCCTCCTATTGCCTGCTGCGGATTCTTTCAACCTTCAATAGACCTGGCAAATGCTTACAAAGTAGATGCGAATGGTTTACCATTGTTAGATGGAAGTTACCGTACTAATCCTTATGTATCAGATTTCCTGATAGCTGATGATAAAAAAGACACTTATGTATTAGACCGTACCATAAATTTCGATCCGCGTATCGATTATACCATGGGCAGAAGAAGTGTGAATTTCCGTGCTGATTATGGTCCTATGCCTGGCAATGCATGGATCCGTGAAGCTGCAAGTGCAGGTCCTTTTACAACACTGAAAAGCGTGCTGGATAAAAGTCAGGTAGCAGCGGGTACAGCTCCAGGAGCCTTGAATGTAACCGGCTTAAATGTGAATCTTATCCGCTTGGCAGACGTTTATTTAATGGCGGCTGAATGTGCGGTAGAAAATGGTGATCTGGTAAGAGCTTTAGTTTTAGTCAATAAAGTGAGAGAACGTGCTGCTAAACTACCTCCTAAGACTGCTGGTGACGGTGGACCTGTTGCTGCTGTGTATAAAGTGAGCCAGTATCCAGCATTTGCTACTGCAGACTATGCAAGAAATGCAGTTAGAATGGAACGCAGATTAGAACTTGCTATGGAAGGTCACAGATTCTTTGATTTAGTACGCTGGGGTATAGCGAAACAGACATTGGAAAGTTATTTCGGATTTGAAGGGACTTACCTGAATTATCTGAAAGGGATAACAATTGAAACCCGTGATGACCACTTCCCGTTACCGCAAGATCAGATTGATAGAAGTAAGGGTATCTTAAAACAAAGTACAGGATATTAACAGCGGATGGCTCCTGATCACAAATCATCAGCAAACCGTTAAATTTGTTAAAACCCGCCCGGAATCCGGGCGGGTTTTTTAATTTAGCACTATGAAGCATTTCAGATTAATTCTCTTCGTCACCTTCCTGTTCAGCAGCTTGCAAATGAGTGCGCAGGATTTCAAAAAATTTGATAAGGGCAGCTATGTAAAGGATAAAGACAGTATCTCTTACCGGATTCTCTTTCCTGAACATTTTGATGCTAAGCTCCAATATCCTGTGTTATTTGTACTGCATGGTCGGGGCGAAAGTGGTAATGATAATGAGAAGCAGTTAACGCATGGTGCTAAACTTTTTTTAAGAAATGATGTCCGTCAGCAATTCCCTGCCATTATTATCTTTCCTCAATGCACTGAAGACAGTTACTGGGCAAATGTAAATATCGCAAAGGACTCCGCTGGTAAAAGGAATTTCACTTTTGTAAAGGGTGGAAAACCTACAAAAGCGATGAAAGCATTATTAGGAATGGTAGATAATATATTGGAGAAACCTTATATCGATAAAAATCAGGTATACGTTGGTGGATTATCGATGGGCGGTATGGGAACTTATGAATTGCTAAGACGCAAAAGGAAAACCTTCGCTGCGGCCTTTGCCATTTGTGGCGGTGACAATCTTGCAAATGTAAATAAGTATAAAAACGTTCCATTATGGATTTTCCATGGTGGTAAAGATGATGTGGTTAATCCTGTTTTCTCAACTGATATTGCCAATCAGCTTAAAATTGTGGGCAAGGAAGTGAAGTTTACCTTATATCCTGATGCAAATCATAATAGCTGGGATAGTGCATTTGCAGAGCCACAGTTATTACCCTGGCTTTTTAGTCACAGGTTAAAATAAAAAAAGGAGCAGCGATTAAAAATCACTGCTCCTTTTCTCTTTGAAACGAAATTTTTTCTTACTCCGTCATATTATGATATACAGCTTGTACATCATCATCTTCCTCAAGTTTATCGATCAGTTTGATCACGTCTACTGCCTGTTCTTCGGTAATATCTGTGGTAGATAAAGAGATTCTCTCCAGTTTCGCACTTTTCATTTCAAAACCAAGATCTTCGAGCATCTTTTGCATTTTCCCGAAATCTTCAAAAGCGGTTTGAACAACAGCGATGTCATTGCCTTCTTCGTCAGACTCCAGATACAACTCTTCCAAACCAGCATCGATCAATTCAAACTCCAGTTCTTCAAGGTCTTTTTCACCTGGCAGGAACCTGAAAATAGATTTCCTGTTAAAGATAAAATCCAGGGAACCTGTTTTGCCCAGTGAACCACCGGTTTTACTAAAATAACTGCGTATGTTAGCTACGGTTCTATTGGTATTGTCAGTTGCAGTTTCAATTAAAATCGCTACTCCATGTTGTGCGTATCCTTCATAAACATGCTCTTCATAACCGTTTTCATCTTTGTTAGATGCGCGTTTGATCGCTGCATCAACAGTATGCTTAGGCATATTTACTGCCTTGGAGTTTTGGATAGCTGTACGTAAGCGGGAGTTGGTTTCCGGATTTGGACCCGCATCTTTTACGGCCATTACAATTTCCTTCCCTATACGGGTAAACTGCACGGCCATTTTAGCCCAACGTTTAAATTTTCTTTCTTTTCTGAACTCAAATGCTCTTCCCATTGTCTTTTATTGAGGGTTAACCCTAATTACTTTTCTTTAAATTATTCAACATATCAGCGGTCAGCTTCGCCAAATCAAATTCTGGTTTCCATCCCCAGTCTTTAGTGGCAAACTGATCATCAATTGAGCGTGGCCAGCTGGCAGCGATAGACTGTCGCGGATCATTCTCTGTATAAGTTAAGGTAAAATCCGGAATATGTTTCCTGATTTCTGCCGCTAAAACTTCAGGGGTAAAACTTACACCGGCAAAGTTATAACTGGAACGGATAGAAATATTTTGTGCAGGTGCATCCATGAGTTCTATCGTACCACGGATCGCATCATCCATATACATCATAGGCAGTTCAGTTGCCGCATTTAGAAATGACGCATAACTGCCTTTTTTTAAGGCATCATGAAAAATATGGATCGCATAGTCGGTCGTACCCCCGCCTGGTGCAGCCTTCCAGCTGATCAATCCCGGGTAACGGATACTTCTTACATCAAGACCGAATTTCTGAAAATAATACTCACACCATCTTTCTCCTGCGAGCTTACTGATTCCGTAAACCGTATTTGGATCCATCACACAGAATTGTGAGGTTTGATCTTTTGGTGAATTGGGGCCGAATACAGCTATTGAACTAGGCCAGTAAACTTTTGCAGTTTTATAAACGATGGCAAGATCAAGTATATTCAACAGACCATTCATATTCAGGTCCCATGCCAGTTTTGGATTTTGTTCTCCGGTAGCGGACAATAGGGCCGCTAAAAGGTAAACTTGTGTAGGCTTATACTTATTGAAAATCGTGTTTAATGTTTCTTTTTCCAGGACATTAACAAATTCGAAAGGACCCGAATTCTTAATATCATAATCAGGTCTTCGGATATCGCAGGCGATGACATTGTCTTCGCCATAGAACTTACGCAGAGTAGTCACAAGCTCAGTTCCGATTTGTCCGTTAGAACCTAATACTAGTATTTTATCAGTCATGAATTATTTGGATTTTAGCAAAGTTAAAAAAACGCAACAAACCTATATAAATTTGTTTGTTTATATTTATGGAGCACAGAAAAAACGGATTTTTTATATCCTATTATATACGTGTCTAAACATTATTATCGTTTACTTGTTAAATAAGGATACCTCATATTTAATCAGATGACCAATAGAAGAAGTTTTTTACAGCAAACAGGTATCGCTGCGGCAGCAGCATTAGTAAGGCGGGCGGGCCATAGCACTGACCAAAATAAATTGCACTTCAAGCGCCGAAAAAAAGCCTCAGACAAGTAGCAAAATTACGAAAGGAATTGCTTAAAGACCAATAGGATTGACATTCATTCGAGGTGGCACCGGCCTTCTATTTAGAATAGATCCAAAGTGTAACAAAAAACATGATATACAAATTTATCACTTAACTTGTAGGGATATTGTAATAATAATATCTATTTTTAAGAGCTAATAGTGTAAAAAGAACACACAACAAAATAACCAAAATAAAAGTATGGATAGAAGAGAAGCAGTCAGGAATGTAGCCTTTTTATTAGGAGGCGCGTTATCTGCAACTACGATCGGAGTATTTCTTGACAGCTGTAACACGACGTCAGACAAGAAAGGTTCCAATTTATTTTCGGCTGACCAAGATCAGATGATCACAGAGGTGGCTGATACTATCATCCCAACGACAAAAACACCGGGTGCAAAAGCTGCAGGTGTGGGCCCGTTCATTGCTATGATGATTAAAGATTGTTATCCTAAGGAAGCACAGGAAGCATTCGTAAAAGGACTCGAAGACCTTGAGGAGCGTTCAAAGAAAGATTTTAAGAACTCATTTACCAAAATCACCGCAAAAGAGCGCGAGCAGTTAATTGGTAAATTAAGGGACGAAACTGTTGCTGCACAGAAAGTTGAAAATGAAAAAATTCAAGCTGCCGAAAAAGCAAAACCTGTTAGCAGAAGACCAATAGATGGAAAAGAAAAGAAAGATGGTACACCCTATTTCTTTGCGATTGCACGCGATTTAACCTTATTAGGGTATTTCACTTCAGAAATAGGCGCTACACAAGCGTATGAATATCTTGATATTCCTGGCCGTTATGATGGCGATACTGATCTTAAACCTGGCCAAAGAGTTTGGGCAACTTAAAATTTAAAAACAAATGAGCAATTTAAATACAAAAGCAACTGCACAAAATACTTATGATGCTATCGTTGTAGGATCAGGAATTAGTGGTGGTTGGGCAGCAAAAGAACTAACTGAAAAAGGACTGAAGGTTTTGCTTCTTGAAAGAGGCAGAAACGTTGAGCATATAAAAGACTACACAACGGCAATGAAAAAACCATGGGAATTTGAACACCGTGGAAAATTGACCGAAGAACAAAAGAGAACACACCCGGTACAGAAAAGAGATTATCCGTATCAGGAATTTAATGAAAGCTTTTGGGTAAATGACCTTGAATGTCCGTATACTGAGGTAAAACGTTTTGACTGGTACCGCGGTTTCCATGTAGGTGGAAAATCGTTAATGTGGGGTCGTCAGAGTTACCGTTTCAGTGACCTGAATTTTGAAGACAATAAAAAAGATGGTCATGGAGTAGACTGGCCAATCCGTTATAAAGATCTTGAAAAATGGTACGATTATGTAGAGCGTTTTGCCGGAATCAGCGGACAGGCAGAAAACTGGCCAGCACTACCTGATGGACAATTCCTGCCACCAATGGAGATGAACGTTGTAGAGAAATCTGTAAAAAAACGTATTGAAGACCACTGGAAAAAAGAAAGAATCATGACCATTGGCCGTACGGCAAACCTTACTGTTCCCCACGGTGGAAGAGGAAGCTGTCAGTACCGTAATCTATGTAGCAGAGGTTGTCCTTTCGGCGCTTATTTTAGTACGCAATCATCTACTCTTCCGGCAGCTGTAGCGACAGGAAATCTTACTTTACGTCCTTTCTCACTGGTTGATCATATCATTTATGATAAGGATACACAGAAAGCAACCGGAGTAATGGTAATTGATTCGGAAACGAAAGAAAACATCGAATTCTTTGCTAAAATTGTTTTCGTTAACGGATCTACATTAGGTAGTACTTTCCTTTTACTGAACTCTACTTCTGAGGCACATCCAAATGGTTTAGGTAATGGAAGCGGTGAATTGGGACATAACCTGATGGATCACCATTTCCGTACTGGTGCAACTGGAGAAGCAGAAGGATTTGACAATAAATATACTTATGGCAGACGGGCGAATGGAATTTATATTCCAAGATACCAGAACATGGGTAATGACAAACGTGATTATTTAAGAGGTTTTGGTTATCAGGGTGGTGCGAGCAGAACAAACTGGCATAAAGATGTTGCTGAACTTGCTTTTGGCGGCGACTTTAAAGACCAGATGACTCAACCAGGTGTTTGGAATATGGGATTGGGTGGATTCGGTGAATCGCTTCCATACCATGAAAACAGGGTTTATATCGACAAAACCAAAAAAGATAAATGGGGCATGCATGTTTTAGCGATTGATTGCGAGTTTAAAGAAAACGAGCAAAAAATGCGTATCGCGATGATGAATGATGCAGCAGAAATGCTGGAAGCAGCAGGTATGAAAAACATCCAGACTTATGATGCTGGTTCAACACCGGGTATGGCAATTCACGAACAGGGTACTGCACGTATGGGTCTTGATCCGAAAACATCAGTATTAAATAAATGGAATCAGATGCACGAAGTGAAAAACGTATTCGTGACTGATGGTTCATGCATGCCATCGATTGCATGTCAGAATCCTTCACTTACTTTTATGGCATTAACCGCAAGAGCGGCTGATTACGCAGTAACTGAATTAAAAAAAGGAAATATTTAATGGGATATAGAAAATTAAGAATGGGTATGATCGGCGGTGGTAAGGATGCTTTTATAGGCGCCGTCCACCGCATTGCCGCCAACATAGATGGACAGATTGAACTTTGCTGTGGTGCACTTAGTGTAAACCCTGAAGTTGCAAAAGAATCCGGAAAGATCTTATTCCTTGATGAAGATCGTGCCTATACCAGCTATCAGGAGCTTTTCGAAAAGGAAAGCCTCCTGCCTGCTGATCAAAGAATCGACTTTGTTACGATCGTAACACCAAACTTCGCACATTTTGAACCGGCCATGATGGCTTTAGAAAACGGCTTCAATGTGGTGATAGAAAAACCTATTACATTATCGCTGGAAGAAGCAAAATTGCTGCAACAGAAGGTGGAAGAAACTGGTCTTACTTTATGTCTTACGCATACCTACTCTGGCTACCCTATGGTAAAACAAGCACGTCAGATGGTAAAGGATGGCATGCTTGGTGCGATACGTAAAATCATGGTAGAATACCCTCAGGGATGGCTGAGTACACTTACAGAAAGAGAAGGAAATGCGGGCGCGGCCTGGAGAACTGACCCTAAGAAAAGTGGAAAAAGCGGTAGCATGGGTGATATTGGTACGCATGCAGCGCAGCTGGCTGAATATATCTCAGGGTTAAAGATCAGCAAAATGTGTGCAGATCTGAATATCGTGGTAGAAGGCAGAGGGCTGGATGATGATGGTAACGTATTGCTGAAATTTGACAATGGTGCAAACGGCGTACTCATTGCTTCACAGATTGCTGCGGGAGAAGAAAATGCATTGAAGATTAAGGTGTATGGCGAAAAAGGTGGCCTGGAATGGCACCAGATGGAACCAAATACTTTATTGATGAAATGGTTGGATCAGCCGGCACAGGTATACAGAGCTGGACAGGCTTACCTGTCGGATGTCGCTAAACACAACACCAGAGTACCTGGCGGACATCCTGAAGGATATCTTGAAGCCTTCGCTAATATCTACAGAAATTTTGCAGCTACAGTAAGTGCAAAATTGAACGGTGAACAGCCTACAGAATTTGAACTGGATTTCCCGAATGTAGCTGATGGCGTAAGAGGAATGGCATTTATTGAAAACGTTGTGGCTTCAAGCCAGTCGGATCAGAAATGGTCTGATTTTAAAATATAAAGGAAATGACAACACTTAAAGGACCAGCGGTTTTTTTAGCACAATTTATCGGAGATGAAGCTCCTTTCAATTCTCTCGAAGGAATTTGCCAATGGGCGGCCGACTTAGGATTTAAGGGCATACAAATGCCAACTTTAGATAACCGGTTTATTGATTTAAAACAGGCTGCAGAAAGTAAAACTTATGCTGATGAATTAAAAGGCAAAGTAAATTCATTTGGTTTAGAGATCACTGAACTTTCTACGCATATACAAGGACAACTAGTGGCAGTTAACCCTGCTTTTGACCAGGTATTTGACGGTTTTGCACCGGCAGAACTAAGAAATAGTCCGAAAGCAAGAACAGAATGGGCAGTACAGCAATTAAAATATGCAGCAAAAGCTTCGCAAAACCTGGGACTGAATGCACATGCAACCTTCAGCGGTTCACTATTATGGCATATGTTCCATCCATGGCCACAAAGACCGGAAGGATTGGTTGAAGCTGGTTTCACGGAACTTGCAAAACGCTGGTTGCCTATTTTGAATGAATTTGATGCATGCGGCGTAGATGTTTGCTATGAAATCCATCCGGGCGAAGATTTATTTGATGGGGTAACTTATGAGATGTTCCTTGAAAAGGTAAATAATCATCCAAGGGCATGTTTGTTATATGACCCATCACATTTCGTCTTACAGCAATTGGACTATATTCAGTATATAGATTTCTATCATGAGCGCATTAAAGCATTTCATGTGAAAGATGCTGAGTTTAATGCTACGGGAAGACAAGGAACATTCGGAGGATATCAAAGCTGGGCCAACCGTGCCGGACGTTACCGTTCACCAGGCGATGGTCAGGTTGATTTTAAAACTATTTTCAGTAAACTTGCCCAATATGATTTTCAGGGCTGGGCAGTAATGGAATGGGAATGCTGCATCAAAGATTCGGAAACGGGTGCAAGAGAAGGCGCTGAATTTATTAAAAAGCATATCATACCAGTAACAGCAAGAGCATTTGATGATTTTGCCTCCACCGGAGCAGATGAAGCTTTTAATAAGAAAATATTAGGTTTAAATTAGAGTAATAGGTCATGAAGCTTGCATTCATGCAAGCTTCATGACCGTTAAAATAAATATACACAAATGAAACCTGCATTGATGCAAGCTTCATAACCGTTAAAAAACAATAAAGACAGATGAAAAAGACATTATTAATTTTAGGTTGCATTAGTTTAGCTATAGCATCTTGCGGAAATCCTGATTCTTCTTCTAAACAAGAGGAAACGACTACAACAAGCACTACTACACCTGATACAGCAGCAACTGTTAGTACTGAAACACCTGGTGAAATGTTACCTGGAGAAAAACTGGTTGCAAAATCTGATTGTTTAGGATGCCATAACAAAACACAGAAAGTGGTTGGACCGGCATATGTTGATGTTGCAGCAAAATATCCTTCAAATGAAGAAAACATCAATAAACTAGCTGACGTAATTATTGCTGGTGGTAAAGGAAACTGGGGTGAGATTCCAATGACTGCACATGCCGGCCTAAGTAAAGACGATGCTAAATCGATGGTAACCTGGATTTTGTCACTGAAAAAATAATTCCCTAAATACCCCACGTCCCTACCCTAACCAAATATTAAAATGAGCATAGAAAAAACCAATGATGAAATAAATGCGTCTGGCAGAAGAGCATTTATTAAGAATACGGCCATAGCTGCTGCTGCGTTTATGATAGTACCCCGCCATGTTTTAGGTGGAAAAGGATTTTTAGCACCAAGCGACCGACTGATTGTTGCGGGTATTGGTGCCGGAGGAAAAGGAGCATCTGATATTGCAAATTTTGCTAAAAGCGGAAAAGCAAATATTGGATTCCTATGTGATGTAGATACGAATAGAGCGGCAGGTACAGTTAAAAACTTCCCTAAAGCCAAATTCTATAAAGACTGGCGTGAGCTGCTGGACAAGGAACATAAGAACTTTGATGCAGTAAGCGTTTCTACGCCTGATCATTCACATGCCATTATTACACTTGCTGCTATGCAGCTGGGAAAACATGTTTACGTACAGAAACCACTGACGCATGATATTTATGAGGCCAGAAAGTTAACTGAAGCCGCAAAGAAATATAAAGTGGTGACCCAGATGGGTAACCAGGGCGCATCTAATGATGGTCCGAGACAAATGAAGGAATGGTATGATGCAGGCCTGATAGGTGATGTACATACTGTTTACGCATGGACAGACAGACCGGTATGGCCGCAAGGTATTCCATGGTCGGCCAACAAAGCTGAAGTGCCTAAAAATCTGGACTGGGATCTGTGGTTAAATACTGCTCCTTATAAAGATTATGTAGAGAAACTGGTTCCTTTCAACTGGAGAGGCTGGTGGGATTACGGTACAGGTGCATTGGGCGATATGGGCTGTCACCTACTGGAAGCTCCTTTCAGCATGCTTGGATTAAAATATGCTACAAATGTGCAGGCCAGTGTAGGTTCTGTATATGTGGATGAGTTTAAACGCGGATATTTTCCAGACAGTTGTCCCCCATCTAGTCATGTAACTTTAACATTTCCTAAAACGCCTAAAACACAAGGTGAAGTAACGGTGCATTGGATGGATGGTGGAATACAACCCACACGTCCGGAAGAACTGGAAGCCAATGAAGTTTTTGGTGATGGCGGAAATGGAACATTGTTTATTGGAACGAAAGGGAAAATGATGAGCAGTACTTACAGTGCTGACCCACGTTTGTTACCATTGAGCCGTAATAAAGATATTAAAGTTCCCGAAAGATTTGCGCGGGTACCAAACGGTGCAGAAGGGCATTATGCACAATGGGTGGAAGCAGCTATTGCAGGTTATGGAAAAAAAGAGCTGAGCTCTCCTTTTGAAATTGCAGGTCCGCTGACAGAAGCCTTATTAATGGCTAATCTTGCCATCAGAGCAAATGATGTACAGCGAAAAAATGCAGATGGAAGAATTGTCTATCCGGGCAGGAATATTCAGTTGTTATGGGATAATGACAATATGAAAGTGACAAATTTTGACGATGTCAACCAATATGTTAAACGCGAATACCGCAAAGGCTGGTCACTCGGCGTTTAATTTACTTAAATTCAGAACATGAGAACTTACACTATAGCTGCTGCGCTGCTGATATCTACCATATTTGGCTGCAGCAGTACTAAAAATCAGTCATCCAATAAAGGTTTTACTCCGTTGTTTGACGGAAAAACCACGCAGGGATGGCATACTTATGGAAAAACTTTTGCTGGTAAAGGCTGGGTAGTTGAAGATGGTGCACTGCACCTTGATCCGAAAGCTAAACAAAACGATGCCGGTGATTTGGTAACGGATAAAGAATATGGAAATTTCCATCTTAAACTTGACTGGAAAGTAGCACCGGGTTCAAATAGCGGTGTATTGTTCCATATCAATGAGAATCCTGAAAAGTACCATCAAACTTATAGCACAGGTCCTGAAATGCAGGTAATTGACAATGACGGCCACTCGGATGGAAAAATCACAAAACACAGAGCTGGTGATCTTTACGACATGGTAAAAAGTACTTCAGAGCCTGTAAAAGCAGTGGGTGAATGGAATACTGCTGAAATTATCAGTAATAATGGTAAATTAGAGTTTTTACTGAATGGCGTAAAAACGGTTTCTACTACTCAGTTTGATGACAACTGGAAGTCTTTGATCGCAGGAAGTAAATTTGCAACATGGGTAGATTTCGGTGTATTTAAAACCGGAAAAATATCCTTACAGGATCATGGTGATGAAGTATGGTTCCGTAATATTATGATTAAAGAACTTTAAAAAAAAGTATAAATAAAATGATGAATTTAAATACCCGTATCAAGTTATCGGCAATGATGTTCCTGGAGTTTTTTATCTGGGGCTCATGGTTTGTAACTTTAGGAACTTTCCTAGATAAAAATCTATCAGCGTCAGGTTCAGCGACTGCAGCTGTTTTTTCTACTCAATCATGGGGCGCCATTATTGCACCATTCATCATCGGATTGATTGCTGACAGATTTTTTAATGCTGAAAGAATCCTGGGCGTACTCCACATTGTTGGTGCAATCCTGATGTACCAGATGTATAATGCAACTAATGTGGATGTTTTCTATCCCTACGTATTGGGTTACATGATTTTATTTATGCCAACACTTGCACTGGTGAATTCAGTCGCCTTTAACCAGATGAAAGATGCAGAAAAGGAATTTGCAAATATCAGATTCTGGGGAACAATAGGCTGGATTATTGCCGGATTAATGATCAGTTACTTTTTCTTCTGGGATTCACCGGAAGGCTTGAAATCTGGTTTATTAAAAAACACTTTCCTGATGGCTGGTATAGGCTCGCTGATCCTTGGACTATTTAGTTTTGCCTTACCAAAAACACCTCCAAAGGTAGCTAAAGGAGAGAAAGTTAAATTATCGGATATATTGGGTCTGGATGCACTGAGATTGCTGAAAGATAAAAACTTCGCAATATTCTTTATTTCAGCAATTCTGATCTGTATTCCATTAGCGTTTTATTATCAGAATGCCCACCCTTTCTTATCAAGCATAGGTGTAGAAGAGCCTACGGGGAAAATGGCCATTGGTCAGGTTTCTGAAGCGCTTTTCTTATTGTTAATTCCGGTATTCTTTAAAAGATTCGGTTTTAAAATCACCATTCTGGTAGGTATGCTCGCATGGGCTGTACGTTATGCGCTGTTTGCTTATGGCAATGCAGGTGAACTGAGTTTTATGCTGCTGATAGGTATCGCATTACATGGTGTATGTTATGACTTCTTCTTTGTATCTGGTCAGATTTACACGAACTCAAGAGCGGGTGACAAATATAAAAGTGCTGCTCAGGGACTGATTACATTAGCTACCTACGGTGTAGGAATGTTAATTGGTTTTGAGGTAGCGGGTTGGATTACGGATACCTATAAGGTAGCTGACGGAACGATAGACTGGAAAATGGTCTGGATCATTCCAGCAGGCATAGCATTAGTGGTATTCCTTCTTTTCTCCGTATTCTTTAATGATAAGCAGAAAGCAATCACAGAACCTTCATTAAATAACGTTTAACCATGGGATCAGATCAAAGTCGCAGGACAGCCTTAAAAACTATGATTACAGGTACAGCCATTCTGGGTGTTTCAGCAGCAATGCCGGCCCAGGCTTTAGCAGGTGAGCTTTTACCAGCACCTTTGAAAGGTAATGTGAATCACGCTGTTTGTCGCTGGTGCTTCGATGGAATTCCATTAGAAGACCTTTGCGTAGCCGCTAAGAAGATGGGTATTAAAGCTATCGATTTGGTTGGCCCGGCCGACTGGCCAGTACTTAAAGCACATGGACTTGATTCTTCGATGTGTAATGGTGCTGAACTTAACCTGGTTGATGGATGGAATGATCCAAAATTTCACCCGCAGCTGATTGAGAATTACACTAAAATGATTCCCCTGGTAGCAGCTGCAGGTTATAAAAATCTGATCTGCTTTAGCGGGAGCAGAAGAGGTAAGGATGATGAGACAGGTTTGAAAAACTGTGTAGAAGGATTGAAACAGGTATTACCATTAGCAGAAAAACACAATGTGGTTTTGGTAATGGAATTACTGAACAGTAAGATCAACCATAAAGATTATCAGTGTGACCATACGGCATGGGGCGCTGAGCTGGCCAAGAGATTGGGTTCAGAAAACTTTAAACTGTTATATGACATCTATCATATGCAGATTGATGAGGGCGATGTAATCAATAATATCAAAACTTTCCACCCCTACATTTCGCATTACCATACTGCCGGCGTACCGGGCAGAAATGAAATAGACGAAACACAGGAATTGTATTACCCTGCAATTGTCAAAGCCATCCTGGCAACAGGATTTAAGGGATATATCGCACAGGAGTTTATTCCTAAAAATCCGGACAAACTCCAATCCTTAAGAAACGCGATTAAAATTTGTGACCAATAATTAGAATTATGAATTCAAGAAGAACTTTCCTTAAACAGGCTGGTATTGCTGCAGCCGGGGCATTAATTATCCCTTCATATGCTTGTTCAGCACCAAATAAGATCATTGGCTTACAGCTATATTCTTTACGTCTGCAGTTACCTAAAGATGTAAAAGGCACTATTGAAAAGGTTGCACAGGCAGGCTATAAAGAAGTAGAAACTTATGGATATTCTGTAAAAGACAAGTATTGGGGATTAGACCCTAAATCGTTTAAGACTTTACTTAAGGATAACGGATTAACTGCACCAAGCGGCCATTATGGAATGGATAAGTTCATTACAGATGGTAATCAGGATGAACTTAAAAGCTATATTGAGGCAGCTAAGATTATCGACAGTGAGTTTATCACTGTACCTTACCTGGGTGATTCATTAAGAAAAACTCCGGATGATTATAAAAAAGTAGCAGCACGATTAAATGAGGCAGCTACTTTATGTAAAGCAAGCGGATTGAAACTGGCCTACCATAACCACAATTTCGAATTTGAAAAACATGGAGATGTGACAGGTTATGAGATCATGTTAAAAGAAACAGATCCTAAATTAGTACAGTTTGAACTCGACCTATACTGGGTAGTAAGATCTGGCAATGATCCGGCTAAATTATTTGCAGCACACCCGGGACGTTTCCCGATGTGGCATGTAAAGGATATGGATAAAGCGAATAACACGATCAATACTGAGGTAGGTAGTGGTACAATCAACTTTAAAGATATCTATTCACATGCAAAAGAAGCTGGCTTAAAACACTTTATTGTTGAGCAGGAGAATTTCTCTCTGGATCCTTATGTGAGTATTAAACAGAGTGCAGATTACATCAAGAAAAACATTCTTTAGATAAATCAAATGGCCGGCCTCAACAACCGGCCATTATTATTTAAACTTGCCAGCAAGCGAAAACGCTTTTCTGACGTTGACCTGATTCCCATTCAGATCAAAACTTTTGAAAACAAGAATATAGATTCCGAAAGGGCTGATCTGTCCATGATCATCTATTCCGTCCCATGTGAAAGTGCCCGATGTGCCCGCACTCTCATTTCTGATTAACCGCCTCACCAAAATACCTTTATCTGAGAAAACAGTTACCGTAGCCATATTGCCATGGTATTTCAATTCATAACTCACCTCTAACAAGTCTTCAAATCCATCTCCGTCCGGAGAAAAAGATTTGGAATGGAGCGTCACATTACTTTTTTTCAGGGAAGCATTCTCCTGAACAGAATTGCGGTAACCCGGCGTAGCAAAACCTGCGGAAGCAGCTGCAGAGCTAAAATTACCAGTTTCATTCGCTGCTCTTTCAAATGAAACCCTTTCAAGAGATACCCCTTTGAATAGCTTAAGGATTGGAAGGTGCATTTTCTCCGTATAATCAAGCCGGTCAATTACCTCCGTCCCCCTCAACAGGAGTACATGTCCATTTTCATTATTATATGCAGGGAGCGCACTCAGCTGAATGAAATAGGCATTGGAAGGTGTGTAATAATCGGCCTTCACTTTTGCAGCATTCACAGTAAGCACACAGTAAGTACCACTATTCAGACTACCTGCACCTATGCTTTTAAAATTTGCAGGCACACCATCTGCATCCAGATTACCCAACTGAACATTGTTAAGCGATAGTGCCCTGTCAGTCGGATTATAAATTTCAATAAAATCCACTCCTCCTGTTTTAGGGTTAAACAGTACCTCTGAAATCAGTAAATCAGCACTAAATGAAAGTTTATAAGACACTAACAAAAAAAAGAGCAAAGTTTTTCCCATATTTGGAAGAGACAAAAATTAATAATTAACTAAAAATACAAATAATAAGACTGAAAGAAAGTGTATCAGGCAAAACAAATTCACCTGAACATTAAAATCGTAACCATTAAAATAATATAGAGAATGAAAATTGCAGTTGTAGGTGCCACTGGTTTAGTAGGTACTGTAATGTTAAAAGTACTAGAAGAGCGTAACTTCCCGCTAACCGAATTGATTCCGGTTGCGTCTGAAAAAAGTGTTGGTAAAGAAATCACTTTTAAGGGTAAGCAGTTCAAGGTGGTTAACATGGATACAGCGATTTCAATGAAGCCTGATATAGCTTTATTTTCTGCAGGTGGCGAGACGTCTTTACAATATGCTCCGCTTTTTGCTGAAGCAGGTACTACAGTAATTGATAATTCATCTGCATGGCGTATGGATCCATCTAAAAAGCTGATTGTTCCGGAAGTAAACGCTTATGAACTATCTATCGATGATAAGATCATAGCAAATCCAAATTGCTCGACCATACAAATGGTAGTGGCTTTAAAACCGCTGCATGATAAATATAGAATAAAAAGGGTAGTTGTTTCCACTTATCAGTCGGTTACCGGTACTGGTGTGAAAGCGGTTGACCAGATGATGAATGAGCGTAAGGGCATCTTTGACGGTCCGATGGCCTATCCATACCAGATTGACCTGAATGTTATCCCTCAGATTGACGTTTTCCTCGAAAATGGTTATACCAAAGAAGAGATGAAAATGATCAAGGAAACACGTAAGATCATGGGCGATGAGAATATTCGTATCACGGCTACAACTGTACGTATTCCGGTAATGGGTGGTCACTCTGAAGCGGTAAACATCGAGTTCGAAAACGATTTTGATGTAGCTGAAGTACGATCTATCCTGGAGAAAACTGAAGGAATAATTGTGGTAGATGATACTGCTAACCTGAAATACCCTATGCCGAAAGATGCGCATGAGAAAGATGAAGTATTTGTAGGAAGAATCAGAAGGGATGAATCGCTGCCAAACGCATTAAACATGTGGATTGTGGCGGATAACCTGCGTAAAGGAGCTGCAACAAATGCAGTACAAATTGCGGAGTTCCTATTGAGAAAAGAACTGGTTTAATCTTCATAAAATGATACCTGAAGAGGTGTTAAAAATTACAAGCTGTGATTTTTAACACCTCTTTTTATTTTAAATATATTTGCGACATGTTAAGACGATCAATCGTATACCTGCTGGTACTGTTCAATGGAATATCCTATGCACAAAGTCCGGCTCAAAAAATAGCACAATCATTCAATACGCTGCTGTCCGACAACCAGGCGAAATATGCAATTGCCTCTTTATGTGTACTGGATGCGAAAACTGGAAAGTTGCTTTATGGCAAAAATGAAAATATAGGATTAGCTACGGCATCTACGTTAAAAACGATTACCTCAATCACTGCATTTAACATCCTTGGTAAGGATTTTCATTATCAGACTACAATGGGTTACAGTGGAACGATTAACGAAGAGGGCACCTTGAAAGGTGATATTATCATTACTGGTGGCGGAGATCCGACTTTAGGGTCATGGCGGTATGCACAGGGCAAAGAAAATGTTGTACTAAACCAATGGGTAGCAGGAATTAAATCTGCTGGCATAAAGAAAATTGATGGTCGTGTCATTGGTGATGACAGCACATGGGGGACACAGAGTACACCCGAGGGCTGGACATGGCAGGATATGGGTAACTATTATGGATCGGGATCATCAGCCCTGAGCTGGAGGGAAAATCAGTTCGACATTAAACTGCGGGCAGGCAGCAAAGTTTCGGTACTTAAAACGGTACCGGCAATGCCATACCTGACTATTGTGAATGAGTTAAAACCAGGTTCGGAAGGTAGCGGCGACAATGCCTATGCTTTCCTGCCTCCGTTAGCCAATATAGCCTATTTGCGGGGAAGCTGGGCTGTGGGGATCAATAAAACGGGCATATCTGTGGCTTTACCAGATCCGGCTTATGATGCAGCATTCAGACTACAAGATACACTGAACAGAATTGGGATTATCAGTTCAGCTGTTAGTACGACCAGCAGGCAACTTGATGCCGAGGGTGTGACTATGCCTTCAGTAAAGCAAAAATTAAGTACAATTACCTCCCCTTCCCTGTCAGAAATTGTGTATTGGCTCAATAAAAAAAGTGTAAATCTCTATGCAGAGCATTTATTGCGCACCATAGCATGGAAATCAGGAAGACCGGCTACAGCGAGTAACGGAGCTGCAGTAGAAAAGAATTACTGGGCAAATAAGGGCATCGATAAAAATGCATTAAATATTATTGACGGCAGCGGACTTTCCCCGGCCACAAGGGTAACTACGGCAGCCATGGCTGCAATTTTATATCAGGCACAACAGGAAGAATGGTTTGCCGATTTCTATAAATCACTTCCGGAGAATAACGGTATGAAACTGAAGAGTGGTACGATCAATGATGTATCTTCTTTTGCAGGATATTACACGGCGGACAATGGCAATAAGTATGTGATTGTAATCAATATCAACAATTATTCAGGAAGTGGAATCAACACAAAGCTTTTCCGTGTACTTGATGCACTTAAATAACGTTTTACCTGGAGCTTAGCTGCGTTTTCAGGCGTATTTTACTAAATTGCAATGATTTATAATTTTGACCAATACTACCCTTCCCGATTTATGAATAAATTCCTATCTTTTATTTGCTGCCTTTTCTTATATACCAGCGGCTATAGTCAACAAATGGGATCTAAAAATGATAATCTATCTCCGGCAGACAGCACTATCGATCTGGTAAACAGGCCACCAGAATTTGCTATTATTCCTGAACCCGTTTCTCTTCTTAAAACGAATGGATCGTTCACCTTACCAGAAAAAGTAATTATTCTTGCTGCCGGTACCGCAGCGCTAAAACCTGTGGTAGATTATCTGCAGGAAAAAATCGCAGTGCCCACAGGCAAGTTTGTGTCTGCTTATAGTACTTCCACAGCTCCGGGAACGATACGATTGATCTTAAATACAAAAGAAAATCAGGTTTTGGGTGCTGAAGGATATCAGCTTTCGGTTACACCTACGCTGATTGTGATCAAAGCAAATCAACCGGCAGGTCTTTTTTATGGCGTGCAGAGTTTACTGCAGTTATTTCCCAAAGAAATTGAATCCAAAGAATTGATCAGTGATCAGAAATGGACGATTCCTTGTGTAGAAGTGACTGATTATCCACGCGTAGGCTGGCGGGGACTCATGTTTGATGTAGCACGTCATTTTTTCACGAAGCATGAGGTAAAACAGTATATCGATGCCATGGTACGCTATAAATTCAATTTGCTGCATTTACACCTGTCAGATGATGAGGGTTGGAGAATTGAAATCAAAGGTTTACCGAAACTTACTGAAGTTGGTGCATGGAGCGTGAAGAAAGTCGGCGAATTTGGCACTTTCGCCCCGGCCGGTGCTGATGAGCCACGTACTTATGGTGGCTTTTATACACAAGATGATATCAGGGAGATTATTGCTTATGCAAAAGACAGGTTTGTAGATGTTTTACCGGAAATTGACGTACCAGGTCATAGTCTGGCTGTGATTGCTTCTTATCCTGAATTGTCCTGTACACCAGGCGCAGAAACTTACCGGGTACGTTCCGGAGAAAAAATCATGGACTGGTCTAAAGGCGCTCCTCCTATCGCATTGCTCGACAATACGCTGTGTCCTGCAAATGAAAAGGTATATAGTTTCCTTGATACCGTAATTACACAGATTGCCGACTTATTTCCATTTGGATATATCCATATGGGTGGAGATGAGGCACCGATCAATTACTGGCAGAAAAGCGATGCCATAAAAGCACTGATGCTGAAAGAAGGTTTAAAAGATATGCATCAGGTACAGGGATATTTTGAGAAAAGAGTGATAAAAATTGTAGAATCCAAAGGCAAAAAATTCATTGGATGGGATGAAATCATGAATAGTGAAATGCCTGCAAGTGCTGCGATTATGAGCTGGCGGAATGTAGCAAACGGCGTGAAAGCCAGTCAGCAAAAACATGAAGTAGTGATGAGTCCACAGAACTTCGTTTATTTGGATCTGATGCAGGGCGATGTAATTTCAGAAGCAAAAGTATATAATTCTATCCGGTTAGGTAAAGCTTATGAATTTGACCCTGTCCCGGCTGGCGCAGATCCTAAATATATTAAAGGCGGACAAGGTAATTTATGGACAGAACAGGTTTACAATATTCGCCAGGCAGAATACATGACCTGGCCAAGGGGATATGCCGTGGCAGAATCAGTCTGGTCGCCCAAAGAAAAGAAAAACTGGAACAACTTTATTGGTAAAACCGAAATGCATTTTAAAAGGATGGACGTTGCTGAAACCAAATACTCTCCCAGTGTATACGATCCTATATTTAAAGTCAGCAGATCGGCCGACAAACAGTTGTTGCTGGAACTGACTACAGAGATTGACGGACTAGACATCTACTATAGCTTTGACAATTCTTCTCCCGATAGATTTTACCCTAAATACACAGAGAAAATAGTTGTACCAAAAGAGGCAACACTACTGCGTGTAATTACTTACCGGGGAAAAGAGGTTTTGGGCAGAATGTTGACCATAACAGTTGATGAGTTGAATAAACGTGCGGGAAGAAGGTAAGTTGAGATATTTTGTACACATAGGCTATAACGGTTCACAATACGGCGGCTGGCAGCGGCAACAGGGAGTAATGAATGTGCAGGGTGTGATTGAACATGCCCTGAGCCAGATTTTCAAAACTAATATCGCCATTAATGGCTGTGGAAGAACCGATGCACAAGTGCATGCAAGCCAGTTTTTCTTCCATATGGATGTAGAAATGGAATGGGACTTTGACCTTGTTTTCAGGCTCAATAAAGTACTCCCACGTAATATTGCCATATTTGATATTATTCCCATGGAAGGGCTGCCGCATGCAAGATTCGATGCCGTCCAAAGGTCGTACGATTATTTTCTGCATACTTATAAAGACCCTTTCTTAAACGGTTTAAGTTCTTACTACCTGTTGAAAGACCTGAGGTTTGATCAGATGAAGGCAGCTGTGGACCTTTTGCCTAATTATAAAGACTACAGATCATTCTGTACCAGTCCGGATAAGTATGAACACACACTGTGTTACGTTCGCTCTGCCAGTTTGATGATGGATGAAAATGGTGATAAACTGAGGTTTCAGATTTCTGCAAACCGCTTTTTAGGAAAGATGATCAGGATTATAATGGGGCAGCTGTTAAAAATCGGGAAAGGAACCCTATCCGTTGATGAATTTGAAAGCTATCTGATCAATAAGCAGACACCAGCATTGATTACTCCTGCGCATCCTCATGGATTGTATCTTTCAAAAGTCACCTATCCATTTCTTGATTTGCCGCCAAGAGTTGATTTTTCTGCTATCCTGCAAAAACAACAGGACAGCAGCTGGAGGATAGTTTAAATCTTTCCTTCCGCCAACACTGCCGCACGAATAGCATCGGGAGTAATCCTGATCCCGTTCATGATCAGTTTTGACTGTTCATAAAAGCTAAGCCGGCTTTGTAATTTATCACTGATAAATGCGGTAAGTGCATCGCCGGACAAACCTTGTAATAGTGGACGTTTCGCTATTCCGGCTTCGAGACGTTTTGCCAGGGCCGCAGCAGGCATATCAATATAAACGGTAGTGCCATTGTTGTTCATCCATTCCATATTATCAAAATAACAAGGCGTGCCTCCACCAGTTGCAATGATGCAGTTTTCCGGATATGTTGATGATTTCAGCGTGTCACTCTCCAGTTTTCTGAATGCGTCTTCCCCATTTGCAGAAAAGTAAGCAGCCACCGTACCGCCCGTAACTTCCTCTATACGATGATCAAGATCAATCAGGTGATAGCCCATTTTGGTAGCCAGCTTTTTACCCAGCGTACTCTTTCCGCATCCCATGAAACCGATTAGAAATATCTTCATTTTTAAGCTAATTTTACCCTTGGATCAGCAAAGGAATACAAAACATCTACTAAAATATTAATTACTATGAATACAAAGGCAATAAAAAGTATTGCCCCCATTACAACAGGAAAATCTGACATTTCCAGCGCTTTGACCGTCGCGCGTCCCAACCCATTATAGCCAAAAACATATTCTACAAAAAAAGAACCTGCCAGCAGGGAAGCAAACCAACTGGAAATTGCGGTAATTACCGGATTTATCGCATTTCTCAGTGCATGTTTATAAATAATCGCATTGCGGCTTAATCCTTTGGCCCGTGCTGTACGGATATAATCCTGAGCCAGAACATCCAGCATTGCTGACCGCGTAAGCTGTACAATAATAGCAAGCGGCCGCAAACCTAAGGTGATCATAGGCAGGATCAGATTTTTAAGTGTAATCACTTCTCCCTTGAAGGGATCATAACTGTAAAGGCTGCCCGACATATTTAAACCTGTTAACGGCCCGAGTACAAAACCAAACAGCCAGGCAATAATAATTCCCGCAAAAAAGGATGGTGCTGAAACGCCTAATATGGCGAAGGCATTAGCGGTATGATCTATCCAGGTATTTTTATGAACAGCGGAAAGCACTCCCAGGAAAACACCAAGCAGTGTAGCAAATAACATTGCCGTAAAGGCAAGTACAAATGTATTGGGTACAGTCTCCGACAGAATGGTGGTGACCTCTCTCTTTGTTTGATAAGAGCGCCTTAAATAGGGATATTTTAAAACTAATACGTTTTTATGGAAAGTCAGCAATGTAACAAAATGGTATTTCTGCTGCGCTGTTGCAGTATATTCATGAAAACTTACTGGTGAAAGGTCATTGATGAACAACACAAACTGAACAGGTTTGGAGCGGTCAAGACCAAATTCCTTTCTCACCGCTTCCAGCGATTGCACATCCGCCCGCTGTCCCAAAGTCATTCTCGCCGGATCTCCGGGCAATACATTGAACAAAATAAAAACTATGAGTATTACACCTGCCATGACAGCAAGTCCATACATGAGTTTCTTCAATGCATAGGTCCACATTTTATTATTTACTAAAGTAGCGCTCTGCTAATTGATCAAAAGAAGGCATCGCATTGAAACTCCATTTGTTAATTACCACCCCATTTTTAAGTAATAAAACTCCGGGATTAGCCCTGACCATGCTCTTCAGCGGTACACCATCAGCGTAAAAGATCTCTGCAAACAATTTCATTCTCTTGCTGAATATTCCGGCATCCTGCGCTGAATTGGAAGTCAGCAGTACCGTACGGATATTGAACTGCTCAGTAGCATTTAAAGTCAGTGCGTTGAGTTTTGCGATTCCATCCTCATTGGTATCATTCAGATTATAAGCTACAATAACTAGGTTATAATAGGGATTCTCAATCAGTTCTTTTGTATAATTTGTACCAGCAGCATCGCTGATAATCAGGTCTTTGATTTTGGGTTCGTATCCTTTTTTGATTAGTTTCTGATCAGGATCGCCGATAATCTCCCAGTTGTTATCTTTCCAGATGCCCGACTTCAGGTATTCTTTATCGCTCATTACTTTCTTTTCTCCCGTAGCCTTATTTTTAAGGTTGTACATGATCAGAAACTCATCCGGCGCAGCACCGGCAGGGATACTCATCAGCTGAGGCAGATTGGCACCCACTTTATAAGGCAGGAAATCAATCACAGGAAGGTAAGTATGTGTATAAATCGGGAAAATGACCGCAATTGCTGTCACAGCAATACAGATCACTTTCTGCTGAGCAACATTGGCAGTTAAGGGCAAGATCTTGTCCCTCTGTATAAAGATATAAACAATCAGCACCAACAATACCAGATCTTTTGAAAATGACTGCCATGGCGTAAGTGGAATTGCATCACCGAAGCAACCGCAAGAGGTGACCACTTTAAAATACGCAGATACAAAAGTAAGAAAGGTAAAAAACACAATGATGGCAAGTAGTCCAGCCGACACCTTTTTGCTCCAGAAGCCCAATAACAACAGTGCGCCAAGAACAATTTCGAGCACGCAAAGGAAGCCAGCTATCAATGTAGCATAGGGACTAAAGAAAGACATATGAAATACATCAAAGTATTCTTCCAGTTTATAACCAAAACCCAGGGTATCATTTGCCTTGATCAGGCCGGAGAAAATAAAAAGTATTCCTACAAAGAGTCTGGAGAAGTTAAGCGCGATTTTGTTCATTACCTGTTTTTTATTTATGCGTTATCCGCTGTGGCTGTCTTTATTTTACGTCCAATTTGATCAGTGCAAAAACTGCATAGTTCAGCATGTCCTGGTAATTTGCATTTACTCCCTCGGAAGCAAGCGTTGCACCCAGGTTATCTTCAATCTGTTTGACCCGGAATACTTTCATCAGGATCAGGTCTGTGAGTGAGCTGATCCGCATATCTCTCCATGCCTCTCCGTAATCGTGGTTTTTAGCAAACATCAGTTCTTTGGTTTCTTTTACCTTCTGATCAAATAATGTCTCCACGATATTTAGCTCCAGCTCATTCGGATCGTTTTCGCTAAGGTTGAGCTGCATCATTGCAATCACACAGTAATTGATGATTCCGATGTACTCCGGAATGATCCCCTCTCCCACTTTAGAGATTTTCTTTTCCTCTAAAGTACGGATGCGCTGCGCTTTGATAAACAACTGATCTGTGATAGAAGACAGACGGAGAATGCGCCATGCAGTTCCGTAGTCCTTCGTTTTCTTTAAAAAAAGCGATTTGCAAACCGCTATAACTGAATCGTATTCGTTGGAGGTGTCTATTGCCAAAACAATTGAAATATTTAGTTTAAAGCTATTTTAATACTGTATTTTTGCCTACAGAATGATGGCTAAAGATACGTTTTTAAACCGAAAAATAACACTAAACCTCAAAGGAGAACTGTTCGATCTGAGCAAGCCATGTGTAATGGGGATTCTTAATCTGACACCAGATTCCTTTTACAGTGAGAGTCGTAACCGCTCAGTAGACGAAGCATTAAGAAGAGCAGAAACCTGCCTGGCAGAGGGCGCGGCATTCATAGATATTGGTGCTTATTCTTCCCGGCCCGGTGCGGCAGATGTGAGTACTGATGAAGAGCTGGCAAGAATTATTCCTGTGATCAGTGCAATTAGTGAACGTTTTCCCGGAGCAAAACTATCAATTGATACTTTCCGTGCAAGGGTAGCCAAAGAAAGTATAGCAGCAGGTGCGCATATCATTAATGATATTTCTGCAGGAAACATGGATGAAGCGATGTTTGAAACAATTGCAGCACTAAATGTTCCTTATATCATTATGCATATGCAGGGTACGCCGCAGACCATGCAGAAAGATCCGGTATATACGAATGTAGGATTGGAAGTGGTGGATTACTTTTCGGATAAGGTACATACACTGAAAAATATGGGTGTTGCCGACCTGATTCTTGATCCTGGCTTTGGCTTCGCAAAAACGATAGACCACAATTACCAGTTATTAAATGATATGGGGAATCTGGATATCTTTGAACTGCCGGTACTGGTTGGCTTCTCCAGAAAATCAATGATCTATAAATTTTTAGGGATCACACCGGAAACGGCTTTAAATGGCACTACTGTATTAAACACACTTGCTTTGCAAAAAGGAGCAGCTATTTTAAGAGTGCATGATGTAAAGGCTGCGGCAGAATGTATTGCATTGGTGGAGAAAATGCAGCAGCAATAATATATCCTTAAAATAATTAAATTGCATCATGAAAGGCTTTGACTTTGATTTTCTAACGATAACAATTACTGATGTAGTGGACATCCTGTTCGTTGCTTTTTTAATTTACTATACCTACAACCTGATCAAGAATACACTGGCAGTTAACCTGTTACTGGGAATGTTCATTATTCTTATTTTGTATTTTGTGGTCGATGCATTAAATATGCGCCTGCTCTCCACGATTCTGAATAAATTTATGAGCGTGGGTATTATTGCGCTCATTGTCATCTTTCAACCAGAGATCCGCCGCTTTTTGTTACTCATTGGAAAAAACACCTTTCTGCAGAAAAACAAAGCATGGTGGGGATACCTTTTTGGCGGTAAGGATACGGAGAGAGATAATCTTGTCCGTATAAAGCCTATTATTGACGCCTGCAAAAGCATGAAGAAATCGCGGACAGGAGCCCTGATTGTCTTTGTTAAATTTTATGATGATCAGCTTTTTGCAAACAGCTGTGAAGTGATAGATTCAAAAATATCCAAGCGTTTGCTGGAAAGTATATTCCAGAAATACAGTCCGCTGCATGATGGTGCGGTGGTGATCTCAGAAAACAAGATAAAGAGTGCGAGCTGCATCTTACCCCTGACTGACAACGATAAGCTCCCTCCACAATTCGGATTACGCCACCGTGCAGGTATTGGTGTTTCGGAAACTACGGATGCGGTCGCCGTGATCATATCAGAAGAAACCGGAGAGATTGCCTATGCAAAACAAGGCAGGGTACGGATGAACGTATCTTTTGGCGAACTGGAAAAGTTACTCAACAAAGATTTCTAAAAACAAGGCATAAAAAAATCCGGCATAATGGCCGGATCTTCATACCGGTATACACCGGCTTACATTTTATCGACTAGCAGTATTGTTCGAATGCACCAATCAGGTTTTCAGCGATCATTTGAGCCGGGCGACCTTCAATTTGATGACGCTCGATCATATGAACCAATTTACCATCTTTAAATAATGCCATAGCAGGTGAAGATGGAGGGAAAGGCATCATATAACTTCTCGCTTTATCTACCGCTTCTTTCTCCATACCAGCAAAAACAGTGATTAATTTATCAGGGTGTTTTTCATTCGCTGCTGCCATTCTTGCTGCAGGGCGTGCATTTGCTGCAGCGCAACCACAAACAGAGTTAACAACTACAAGGACAGTTCCTTCACCAGTAAGTGCATTGTCTACATCTTCTGCTGTTTTTGCTTCTTCAAAACCTACTTTAGTAAGCTCTGCGCGCATTGGTTCAACTAAATATTCTGGATACATATCTAAATGCTTTTATATTAAATTTATAATTATGCAACAAAGGTACATCAAGGCAATATAGCATCAAAGCTTTAGTATTTAGTGCAACTGTTTTTTACCTTTGGATTATAATCGTTTAGAAGAAGTGCTGTGGATACGCTTTACTGACTTCTGTCCCGGAGAATTTATTTTTCCGATATAAAACCCGAGAAAGAATATTGCCGTAAGGATCAATAATCCAATAAATGAGTATTTATACAGGCTTGTTTTTCTGCGTTGATCACTATTATCAAAAGATAAGATAGTGCTTCTAAGATCTGAAATCAGATGTTCAGCCGATTTTTCGGAATCCTGTTTCATGGACGCTAAATAAAATTATATTTAAATATAAAATTAGTTCCGGGTTTTGTCAAAATCTTTTAGCAACATTTTAGTGTAACATATTTTATTCGCGGGCCTTAACTTTGAATTTGGTAAAACTATTGCTTAATTTTGTACTATTGAATGGTATTGAAAAAGGCTGCCGATAAGCGTCAGGATTACAGCATCAATCAACAAATCCGAAAAACAAATTACAAATCAGCGCGCTGACGCGTGCATAAACAAAAACAATATGTCATCAGTAGAGACTACTTACATCCCTTACAAAGTAAAGGATATTTCACTGGCAGAATGGGGCCGTAAAGAAATTGGATTAGCAGAAGCAGAAATGCCGGGTCTGATGTCATTACGTGAGGAATTTGGGCCGTCAAAACCTTTAAAAGGTGCGCGCATTGCAGGTTGTCTGCACATGACTATCCAGACTGCAGTTTTAATTGAAACTTTAGTTGAACTAGGTGCAGAAGTGACCTGGTCATCATGCAATATTTTCTCTACACAAGATCACGCTGCTGCTGCTATAGCTGCTGCAGGCATCCAGGTTTATGCCTGGAAAGGTTTGAATGAAGAAGAATTTGACTGGTGTATTGAACAAACTTTACACTTCGGTCCGGAGCAACAGCCGTTAAACATGATCTTAGATGATGGTGGTGATTTAACCAACATGGTTTTTGACAGGTTCCCTGAACTGATTGCTGCAATCAAAGGTTTATCGGAAGAAACGACTACAGGTGTTCACCGTTTATACGAGCGTATGAAAAACGGAACTTTACACTTACCTGCGATTAACGTAAATGATTCAGTTACGAAATCTAAATTTGATAACAAATACGGATGTCGTGAATCATTAGTTGACGCCATCCGTCGTGCTACCGATGTGATGATGGCTGGTAAAGTTGCTGTCGTTGCTGGTTACGGTGATGTGGGTAAAGGTTCTGCTGAATCATTAAGCTCACAAGGCGTACGTGTGATCATTTCAGAAATTGACCCTATCTGTGCATTACAAGCTGCAATGGAAGGTTACGAAGTGAAGAAATTTGCTAATGCGGTTAAAGAAGCTGATATCGTTGTGACTACAACTGGTAACTGTGATATCGTTCGTGCAGAGCATTTCAAATCAATGAAAGATAAAGTTATCGTATGTAACATCGGTCACTTTGATAATGAAATTGATGTTGCCTGGTTAAATACTAACTACGGTGATACTAAAGTGGAGATCAAACCTCAGGTAGATAAATATACTATCGACGGTAAAGATGTGATCTTACTGGCTGAAGGACGTTTGGTCAACTTAGGTTGTGCAACTGGTCATCCTAGTTTTGTAATGTCTGCTTCTTTCACTAACCAGACTTTAGCTCAATTAGAGTTATGGATGAACCCGGGAAAATATGAGAACAAAGTATATGTTCTTCCTAAATACCTGGATGAAAAAGTAGCACGTTTACACTTAGCTAAAATTGGTGTTGAATTAGACGTATTAGATTCGCATCAGGCTGATTACATCGGCGTACCTGTTGAAGGTCCGTTTAAAGGAGACGCTTACAGATACTAATCTGTTTATGATAAGAAAAAGGGATGCGTCTTAAAGGGCTGCATCCCTTTTTTATTGACCAAATTCATTCTCTACACTTTCTGTGAGGTCGTACATCAGCCATTGTTTACCCATAATAGCGGGCGACTTACTTTTTAATAATTTAATAAAATCGGCCACCCCTACCGGCTCATTTCCATTTCCATGGATCAATACAATACTTCCCGCGGATGGTTGCTGACCTTTAGCGAGCCAGGCATCACTTCCTACCGGGATAATTCCATAGGTCAGCACTTTTTCTACTACCTGCTGATCAGAAACCAGTCCGGGAAACCTGAAAAATACCGAGGGCAGTAACCCATGTTGCAGCATTGCCAGTTCCGTACCCAGGATCTCAAAATTCATATCTGTACCTGGTTCAAGCAAAAAGTTGGTTCTCAGCGGGGCTGCCGGGCTAAAATGATGATTATAGGAATGATTGACCCAGGTCACATCAATTTGTTTGTGATTGATCAGTTCTTTTAACCAGTTCAGATCGTCTGCGTGCGTAAGCATCCACCTCCCTGTAACAGATAAAGCTATCGGTACAGGTTGTTCAATCTTTTTAAATTCTGTGATCAGCTGGGTAAAAATAATCCGGTCGAGCGACTTATGTGAGGGGCAAAGATCAATTGTCAATGTGATCCCTTTTTCTTTCGGAAATCCATGTGTAATTCCTGCATCCTGTAATGCAACCGACTGTTTCCCCGCGGCAGATAAAGCATTAAAATACGGTGTCCCCCTAAAATGATCCTGCACAGCTGCAGCACTCATGGGAATCACCTTACCTTCAGCAGCAGAAATAAGCAGGATATTAAGGGTTTGCGGATCTACTGTAAGATAAGACAGATGAGCATTCCTTTCCATTTTTCGCAGAATAAGTAAATCCCTACCCTTGTATGGCATGACTCCAGCGAACCGGCTATAGTTTTTGATGACTATTTGTGCCTGAACAGCTATTACACTCATCGTCACCAAAAAGCAGAAAAGAAGTCTACTGAATAATCTGTTTACAATAATATTATACCTGTTCATATTTAATGAATTATCTTTGCTTATGGCAAAACTATCAGTAAATATCAATAAAATAGCCACTTTACGCAACAGCCGCGGAGGAAATAACCCAGACCTGGTCAAAGTGGCGCTGGACTGTGAACGTTTCGGTGCAGAGGGAATAACCGTTCATCCAAGACCTGATGAGCGTCATATACGTTATCAGGATGTATTTGATTTAAAGGCGATTATTGCCACAGAATTTAATATTGAAGGCAATTGCCGGGAGCAAAAATTTGTGGATCTTGTGCTGGCAAATAAACCGGCACAGGTAACATTGGTTCCGGATATAGAAGGACAAATTACCTCCAATCATGGGTGGGATACTATAAAATATCAAAGCTATCTGAAAGAGATGGTCAATCTTTTTCAGCGGGAAGGCATCCGTGTTTCCATATTTGTTGATCCTGTCAGAGAAATGATTGAAGCTGCGCAGACAACTGGCACAGACCGGATAGAGCTGTATACAGAATCATATGCAGCGAACTACCACATCGACAAAGTAAAAGCAATTACGCCTTATACACAGGCTGCACACACAGCAAATAAGCTGGGACTAGGAATTAATGCCGGTCATGATCTGGATTTGCATAACCTGAAATATTTTGCAGACAATATTCCTAATTTACTGGAAGTATCTATCGGCCATGCGCTGATCAGTGATGCTTTGTATTTAGGTCTTGAAAACACCGTTCAAATGTACCTGAGACAATTGGTAAAGTAAACATCTGCGGGGGTTTATTCCGCTAAAAATGAAATGAAAATTTAGTACCTTTGCGCAAATTTATTGCTACACTTCATGAGCTTAAACATTCATTACAAAGAAGACTTTAAAGACCGTCACATTGCCCCAAATGCTGACGACACAGATGCAATGTTAAATACCCTTGGTCTGGGTTCTGTTGCTGAGTTAATTGAACAAACTGTTCCTCAGAAAATCAGGTTAAAACAGCCCTTGAATTTGCCAGTTGCAAAATCTGAAAAAGAATACCTCACCAGTTTGAAACAAACCGCCTCCCTGAACAAGGTTTTTAAATCTTATATCGGACAAGGTTATTATGACACGACTACACCTGGTGTCATACTGCGTAACGTATTCGAAAATCCAGGATGGTATACACAATATACGCCATACCAGGCTGAAATTGCACAAGGACGTTTACAGGCACTGTTAAACTTTCAGACACTGGTAATCGATCTTACCGGAATGGAAATTGCGAATGCTTCTTTGCTGGATGAAGGTACTGCAGCCGCAGAAGCCATGTTTATGCAATACAGCTTACGCAAAAACCAACAGGCTAAACAATTTTTTGTTTCGTCACTTCTTTTCCCTCAAACGATAGACATCCTGAAAACACGTGCAAATCCATTTGGAATTGAACTTGTGATAGGTGATCATACTACTTTTGAAATCACTGATAATTTCTTCGGTGCAATTGTTCAGTATCCTGCAGGTAACGGTCAGGTATTTGATTACCGCGAATTTGCTGAGGGTTTGCATCATAAAAATGTGAAGTTGACAGTGGTGGCCGACTTACTGAGTCTGACTTTACTCACTCCTCCGGGAGAATGGGGAGCAGATATCGTTGTAGGTACTACACAACGTTTTGGTGTACCAATGGGCTTTGGTGGTCCGCATGCAGCATTTTTCGCGACGAAGGAAGAATACAAACGCGCTATTCCGGGTCGTATTATTGGTGTAACCATTGATAGCCATAACAACTACGCTTTACGTATGGCTCTTCAAACAAGGGAACAACATATCCGTAGAGACAAGGCAACTTCAAACATCTGTACTGCACAGGCTTTATTAGCTATTATGGCAGGTTTTTATGCAGTTTACCATGGTCCTAAAGGCCTGAAGTTAATCGCAGAAAGAACACACGGTTTAGCTATAGCACTTTCCGCATCTCTGGAGAGCATTGGTTACAAACAGTTAAACGATGTTTACTTTGATACGATCCAGCTTGATCTTGGTGATTTAAAAGATTCCATTCACAGAGAATGTATCGACAATGAGATCAATCTTCACTACAACGGAACTGTTGCTACGATCGCTTTAGATGAGACAACAAGTATTGAGGACATTAAATTACTGAATAAAATATTTTCTAAAGTAAAAGCAATTTCAGCAGATAACGTTGAGCTTGCACTAGAGAACAACGTAGAAACAGTAATACCAGCAGCACTGCAAAGAACATCTGCTTATTTAACGCATCCTATATTTAATTCGCATCACTCAGAACATGAGATGTTGCGTTATATCAAATCATTAGAGGCAAAAGATCTTTCTCTTTGTCATTCTATGATTGCTCTGGGTTCATGCACAATGAAACTGAATGCAACAACAGAGATGATTCCCGTAACATGGGCTGAATTTGGTCAGGTGCATCCTTTCGCTCCTGCAGACCAGGTAGCTGGTTACTATACTGTATTCAGTGAACTGGATAAATGGTTAAGTGAAATCACCGGATTTGCAGCCATGAGTTTACAGCCTAATGCTGGAGCTCAGGGTGAATATGCAGGTTTAATGGTGATCAGAGCTTACCACCAGGATCGTGGCGATCATCAGCGTAATATCGCATTAATCCCTTCATCAGCGCATGGTACCAACCCTGCATCTGCTGCAATGGCGGGAATGAAAATTGTGATCGTAAAATGCGATGAGCAGGGTAATATTGATGTGACCGACTTAAAAGCGAAAGCTGAAGAGCATGCGGCGAATCTTTCCTGCTTTATGGTTACTTACCCATCTACACATGGTGTATTTGAAGAAAGTATCGTAGAAATCTGTGAAGTGATACATGCCAATGGCGGTCAGGTTTATATGGATGGTGCAAACATGAACGCACAGGTTGGATTAACAAGTCCGGCCAATATCGGCGCAGACGTTTGTCACCTTAACTTACATAAAACCTTCTGTATTCCTCACGGTGGTGGTGGCCCGGGTATGGGTCCTATCGGCGTAGCTGCACACCTGGTTAAATATCTACCAGGGCATGCTGTTGTGGATATCAACAATGAAAAATCTATTCCTGCTGTTTCTTCTGCTCCATGGGGATCTGCTTCTATTCTGATTATCTCTCATGCCTATATCGCAATGATGGGTGGCGAAGGATTGAAAAAAGCAACGGAGTATGCTATTCTGAATGCTAATTATATGAAAGCACGTCTGGAAGAACACTACCCTGTTTTATATTCGGGCAGCAACGGCCGTTGTGCACATGAGATGATCCTTGATTGCCGCGGATTCAAAAGCTATGGCATTGAGGTGGTTGATATTGCTAAACGACTAATGGATTATGGATTCCATGCACCGACAGTATCTTTCCCTGTTGCCGGCACCTTGATGGTTGAGCCAACAGAGAGTGAGCCTAAACATGAACTTGATCGTTTCTGCGACGCTTTAATTGCTATCAGAAATGAGATCAGTGCAATTGAGCAAGGTGATCTGGACAGACAAGATAATCCATTGAAAAATGCACCGCATACGGCAGCTCAGGTTACCGGAGATGACTGGGCGCATTCATATAGCAGAAAAACTGCAGCTTTCCCTTTACCTTATGTTGCAGAACATAAATTCTGGCCAGCTGTTGGAAGAGTAAATGATTCACATGGTGACCGTGCATTGATCTGCGCCTGCCCACCGATAGAAAGTTACATGGAAGAAGAAGCTGCTGCGATATAATTTTATTCAGCATTGATATCAAACCCGAACTGATTATAATCAGGTGGTAAATTTATAGATTATCATACTTCAAAAAGGGGTCATTATTAGTAATGGCCCTTTTTTTGTGAAATTTGATTCCTATAATGCTAGTTTACATTTCTATTTTATATCTTTATTTTGCAGTCCTTTATTATTTTATAAATATATTAACCCAATGAACGCTAAAATTGATCTCCTTGTAATTGACGATGATGATATTAACATATTTATTATTAAAAAAATCGTTGAGAAAACAGGGTATGACGCAAGAATGGTAGCAAAAACCAACGGACAGCTTGCTATTGACTATGTAAAGGAACTAATTGATAGTGGACAGTCATTGCCGCACCTGATTTTAATAGATATTAATATGCCTGTGCTTAACGGGTGGGAATTCCTTGAAGCATATCAGAAACTCGGGATTGAAAAAGAGATAGATATGTATATGCTTTCTTCTTCAGTTTATGAAAATGATATCGAAAAAGCAAAAACGTACAAAGCTGTTAAAGGGTTCATTTCTAAACCCCTTTCTATCGAACGTCTGATTGAGCTTTTTGAAGGAAAAGATACGCAGGCTATACAATCTTAAAATTTCCGTCATTCAGCTCGATGAATCCTGTTGCCCTGGTCTTGCCATGATAAAAAAGGCAGTTCCAGTTTTCAGCAGCGGCTCTTTTGCCAAATTCTTCTCTCAATTCCATGGCTTTACGGCCATCATAGTCGTATTTTGCGATAAATTTCCTCAGCAGTTCTTCTGGTTCAGGCAATACATCACCTCCGAAGAATACTTTTTCTTCACCATCTTCTAACAGCCATGCCTGATGGTAAGGCGTATGCGCCCCTGTTAATTCATGGGTGATGCCTGGTAAAAATTCGCCCGACTCATCTACGAAAGTCAATTGTGCATTACGTTGTAGAAAGTCAAATATTTCCGTCCTGTACGAAGATGAAGAAGTGGTAAATGCACCTTCCCATTCACCACGCTGAATGACATACGTAGCATTAGGAAAACTCAGTTCCATACCGTTATTCTCCTTATGTACCATACCACCGGAATGGTCATAATGCAAATGTGACATCAACACGTAATCCACATCCGCAGGATCAAAACCATGTTTCCTGATGTTCTCATGTAAAATCAGTTCTCCCTGTTCATTACTGTATCCTAAACCGGTATCCAGTACAAGTAATTTATCATTCAGCTGCACAAGAAAGGGCTGAACGTTAATAAATAAAGAGGCGGGTCTGTCTTTTGGATTATCTTTCTGAGGATCAAAAGGAACGAACTTTTTATCGGCAGCTACAGAATAAGATCCTTCAAATAAAGTGAAAACTTGCAATGGCATAGGTATTAGTCAAAAGAATAATTAATGATATCTTTACGAATTGATCGCAAAGATATGTAACATGTATCGATTTATGGTCATATGAGCGCTATTACCAATCAAGAATAACACATAGTACATGGAGAAAAAATGGGTGCAGATGGTACAGGGAGATGCAGAAACTACCGGACTGCTTGCACAGCAATTAAATATAGATACAAGCTTAGCACAAATTTTAGTACAAAGGGGAATACAATCTTTTGAGGAGGCAAAGGACTTTTTCAGGCCACAGTTGTCGCAGTTACATGATCCTTTTTTAATGAAGGATATGGAAAAGGCCATTGAAAGAATCGATAAAGCCTTAGCTGCAGGTGAGAAAATCATGATTTACGGAGATTATGATGTAGACGGCACCACCTCTGTTGCATTAGCCTATAGCTTTTTCAGTCAGTTTACCGCTGATATCATCTACTACATTCCTGACAGGCATAAAGAAGGCTATGGAATCTCTACCATAGGTATCGATCACGCGAAGGCAAATGACATCACACTGATCATTGCACTGGATTGCGGAATTAAATCAAATGATAAAATTGATTATGCCAATACGCTGCACATAGATTTTATCATATGCGACCACCATTTACCAGGGGATGAACTCCCTGCGGCAATTGCAGTACTGGATCCTAAACGGCATGACTGTCCTTATCCTTTTAAGGAGCTGGCAGGGTGTGGGATAGGCTTTAAACTTGCGCAAGCCTACTGTATGACACATCATTTACCTGCTGCAACATATGAGCAGTACCTTGACCTGGTAATGGTAAGTATAGCTGCGGATATTGTACCCATAACAGATGAAAATCGCATACTGGCTTACTTCGGACTGATTAAACTAAACAATAATCCATGTACAGGCTTAAAAGCATTGATGGAGAGTTTTGGAAAAACGAAAGATCTGACCATTACCGATGTCGTGTTTACGTTGGCACCGCGAATTAATGCGGCAGGACGTATGGACCACGGCAATCAGGCTGTTAAAATGTTGCTGTGCACAGCAGATGACCTGGCAAAAGAACAAAGTCTGTTTATCAATTTGCAGAACAGCGACCGTAAAACATCCGACCAGAACATTACAGCAGAGGCCTTGGCGCTCATAGATGAGTCGCAGGTACTGATTGACAAGAAAACTACTGTTGTATATAATGAAAACTGGAATAAAGGCGTTATTGGTATCGTGGCCTCCAGACTAACCGAAAAATATTACCGCCCTACTATTGTACTTACGCATTCAAATGGCTTTCTTACGGGATCAGCCCGTTCTGTGGCCGGATACGATTTATATGAGGCTTTACTGGGATGTGCAGATTTACTTGAACAGTTTGGGGGACATAAGTTTGCCGCTGGCTTAACGATGAAAAAGGAGAATATAACTGCTTTTTCTGACCGTTTTGAGGAAATTGTATCTTCAACCATTACGGAAGACCTGCTCTGTCCTGAAATACATATTGACAATGAGATTGAACTCAACCAGATTGATGGTAAATTTCAGCGGATTATTGCACAGATGGCACCCTTTGGTCCTATGAATCCTGCTCCTGTATTCATCAGCAAAAACATAAGTTTTGTGGGCCGCCCTTATATTGTAGGTACAAAACATTTAAAATTGAGTGTTAAACAACAAAATTCAGCTATTTTTGAAACCATTGGATTCGGTCTGGCAGAATTTGAACATCTCTTGCAGCCGGATCAGCCTTTTTCAATATGTTATACCATAGAGGAAAATATCTGGAAAGAGCAGAAACGTTTACAATTGAATATTAAAGCGATAAAAATTCATAATTAATAGACCTGATGATATTAAGAGCCGATAATCTTATAAAAAAATACAAACAACGAACTGTGGTGAATGATGTATCATTCAATGTAAGCCAGGGAGAAATTGTAGGTCTTTTAGGCCCTAACGGGGCAGGAAAGACAACGTCATTTTATATGATTGTAGGTCTCATTAAGCCAAATGAAGGAACAATTTTCCTGGACGATGAGGATATTACAAAGGATGCCATGTATAGAAGGGCTCAGAAAGGGATCGGTTACCTGGCCCAGGAGGCTTCTGTGTTCAGGAAACTTACTGTAGAAGAGAATATTCTGGCTATACTGGAGATGACGGACATGAAAAAGGATGAACGTCAGGATAAACTGGAAGAATTGATCAATGAGTTTAGTCTGCATAAGGTACGCAGAAACAGAGGAGATCTGTTGTCGGGCGGAGAAAGGCGGAGAACTGAAATTGCCAGGGCATTAGCGGCAAGTCCAAACTTCATATTACTGGATGAACCTTTTGCAGGAGTGGACCCGATCGCGGTAGAGGAAATACAAACTATTGTAGCAAAACTTAGAAATAAAAATATAGGTATATTGATTACTGACCACAACGTTCAGGAAACCCTGTCTATTACAGACAGGGCTTATCTTCTCTTTGAAGGTAAAATATTAGAGTCCGGAACCCCTGAAGTACTTGCGGCCAATGAGATGGTCAGAAAAGTATATTTAGGCTCAAATTTTGTACTCCGCAGTAAAAATCTATAATATATCTAACCAAATATGGCAATTGTAAATTCAATTTTTTCATGGTACATGAAGAAGCGCGTCCACCAGATAGAGCTCTTCATGAAATATCCGCTGGATGTACAGGAAGAATGGTTTCATACGTTGATTTCCTGCGCAGAAAACACAGAATGGGGAAAAAAATATGATTACAGATCGATTGAGAATTGTGAGCAGTTTAAACAACGTGTACCGCTGCAGAATTACGATACTTTAAAGCCGTATATCGAACGCATGCTGAAAGGCGAGCAGAACATCCTCTGGCCTTCTGAAATTAAATGGTTTGCTAAATCTTCCGGCACTACAAGTGACAGAAGTAAGTTTATTCCTGTATCTCCTGAAGCTTTGGAAGAATGCCATTATAAAGGTGGAAAAGATATGATTTCTATCTTTTGCAAAAATAAGCCCGGCAATCAGATCTTAACTGGAAAAGCTCTTGTATTAGGCGGAAGTCACCAGATCAATCAGTTAAGTGAAGATTCTTATTATGGTGACCTTTCTGCGGTATTGATCAAAAATCTGCCAATGTGGGCAGAATACTATCGTACTCCGGATATGTCTATTGCTTTGATGGACGACTATGAGCAGAAAATGGACCGGATGGCAGAAGCAACCATCAGGGAAAACGTAACCAATATATCCGGGGTACCTACATGGACAATTGTACTCGCTAAAAAGGTATTGGAAATAACCGGTAAAAAGAATTTACTGGAGGTATGGCCCAACCTCGAATTATATTTCCACGGTGCGGTTAATTTCAACCCGTACAGAGATCAGTTTAAAGAATTGATCCCAAGTGAAGAAATGTATTACCTGGAAACGTATAATGCATCTGAGGGCTTCTTTGGCATACAGGATCAGGTAAGATCCGAAGAAATGTTACTGATGCTGGATTATGGCATTTATTATGAATTTTTACCCCTTGATCAGCTCGACACAGAAAATCCTGTAACGCTTTGTCTTGGTGAAGTGGAACTTGATAAAAATTATGCAATCGTCATTTCTACCAATGCAGGGCTATGGCGTTATGTAATTGGTGATACGGTACAGTTTACTTCACTGTCACCCTACAGGATTAAAATAACGGGTCGCACTAAACACTTTATCAACGCATTTGGTGAGGAAGTTATTATTGACAATGCTGAACAGGCCATCAGCAGAGCCTGTAAAGAAACCGGAGCTGCTTTTAAGGATTACACTGCATGTCCGATTTATTTTAAAGGCAATGCTGCAGGAGGCCATGAATGGATCATTGAATTTGATCAGCAGCCAGATAATTTTGAAAAGTTCATAGATGTCTTAGATCAGACACTCAGAGAAGTGAATTCTGATTATGATGCGAAAAGATTCAATAACCTGGCATTGTGCAGACCAAAGGTACACAATGCGCCTCATGATACGTTTTACAACTGGCTAAAATCCAAAGGAAAGCTAGGTGGGCAACATAAAGTTCCCAGACTGGCAAACGAAAGGAAATATGTTGATGAGATCTTACCTCTGATCCAGCCCTAACGTGATATAATGTAAATTATTATACAGTTTGGTAAGGTAACCAGACCCTGCATATAAAACTATACTATTTTTCTATAAATGTGTACAGTTTTATATGCAATAATCAGTGTGTGAAATATTCCCTCATTAACAAATAAAGCTGCTCTACTATACCTTAGAGATGAGAAACTTTATAAATCCGAAACAAATTTTAATGAATTCCATTTTATTAATACTATTTTACATGTTCAATCCATTCATTTGTCTCTGCCAAGCGCAAATTATCGCGTTTTACTAAAACAGATCCGCATCTGGATAAAGTAAGCTTTCAACAACAATCACTCCAAAAAAACGTTCTCTTTTTTTTAAAACAACCACGAATCAAAAGCTGACATTTAAAACTGCTACGTTTTATTTCTAAAGCTTGCCACAGCTTTTATACAAAAAAACATGGATCCTTTAACTTATAATAAGTTGCTTAGTTATAAACTTCCGGAGACACCGGAAGAGTTAAATCTGGATCATATTATTTTACTGGCCGCAGAGATATTCGATACCGGGGTAGCAGCAATAAATTTTGCAGGTACAAATCAGGATGAACCTGATTTGTATGCTATGACAATTACCGGAGATCAGCCTACAATAGTTCATAACTTCAACCAGGACATCCGCTTTTATGCAGGCATAAGATTAGTCTCCCCAGATGGCATTGTGATTGGTACTATAACAGTAACAGACCGTATACCCCACCAGCAGATAACTGAAAAACAAGTCCGTGTTTTACAGCTGTTAGCCACAATGGTGATAGAAAAACTGGAAAACAGGCTGAATCATATCAACGAAAAAAATAAAGCCGACGAAAACCTGCGCCGGCTGATACATGATCTGAAAAATCCCCTGACCTCTATGTCTTTGTATGCACAATTACTGTCTGCCCGCGAAATGCCCGCCGAAAAGGTATTTACGATGGCTGCCCGCATTGAAAAGTCTATCAGCGATATTCAAAAAAAATTAAGCTTGTAAGCTATTAACAACCAATAAGAGACGTCAGCAATCCCTTAAACGTCTGCCAGGTATTTATGTACAAAACTAATTGCCATAGATCCTTCACCCACCGCTGAAGCAACGCGATTCATAGCACCGGCTCTTACATCACCCGCAGCAAAAACACCAGCGCAACTGGTTTCTAAAAGATATGGATCACGTGCTAATTTCCAGATTTTCGTAAAACCTTCATAATTCCGAAGTTCCCTCCCGGTTTCAATAAACTCTTTACCATCTTTAATGATATCCAGTTTTAGCCAGTCAGTATATGGTTTTGCTCCTATAAAAATATAAAGTGCAGCAGCTTCTTTTGTAACCGTTTCTTTTGTTTTCACATTAATGAGGGTGAGCTCCTCTAGGCATTCATTACCATTAGTTTCGATTACTTCTGTATTACCCAGTACATGAATATTAGCTGTACTACCAATCTGGTCTATCAGATAAGAAGACATTGTTGCCGCTAATCCATCTTTGCGAATGATAATATAAACATCTTTCGCGAACTTGGAAAGGTACATTGCCGCCTGCCCCGCAGAATTACCACCTCCGATAATATAAACATCCTTGTCTTTACAGGCGAAAGCCTCTGTAGTTGCAGCACCATAATAGATTCCCGCACCCGTAAAATCTTCCACTCCTTTTACTTCAAGCTTACGATAATCTACACCTGTAGTGATCACCACCGTGCGGCTAATAATTTCTCCGCCGCCTTCTAAAATGATGGTTTTATATCCGTCTTTCTGCTTAATGTCACTCACCGACTGTGGTGATAAAAGATTTGCGCCCAATCTTTCAGCCTGACTGATTGCTCTTCTTGTCAGATCTGCCCCGCTCAATCCTGCCGGGAAACCCAGATAATTCTCAATCCTCGAGCTTGTACCCGCCTGTCCGCCCGGAGCTTTCCGCTCTATCATCAGCGTTTTCAATCCCTCTGACGCTCCATATACTGCTGCAGCCATACCAGCAGGCCCCGCCCCGATAATCACTACATCATAAATATCATGTATAACTTGTGAGTTTTTACCAATTTTAGCAGCGATATCTTTGATAGAAGGTTTGATTAAAAAAGTGCCATCCTCAAAAAATACCAGCGGTAAATCTGCATGAACAAGCTTATTTATTTCTAAATATTCTGCAGCATCAGGATTCTTCTGTATATCCAGCCAGCGATAAGGAATCAGGTTACTTGCCAGGTAGTCTTTGATGAGATGCGATTGTGGCGAGAACTGAAAGCCGACAACCTTGATTCCTTTAAATTCAGGCACATAATCACTCTGCCAATCATCCAGCAGGTCATTAATTACCGGGTATAATTTATCTTCAGGTGGATCCCAGGGTTTAACCAGATAATAATCCAGCCTCACATCATTTATTGCCCTTATCGCAGCTGCTGTGTCCGAATAGGCCGTTAATAATACACGCTTAGCCTCAGGAAATATCGTTATTGCTTTTTCCAGAAACTCCACTCCTTCCATTTCTGGCATCCGTTGGTCACATAAAAACAGGGCGACCACATCATCACCATTCTTTAATTCCGTGATGCTTTCCAATGCCTCATTTGCAGAAGTTGTACTCAGAATTTTATACTCATTACCATATTGTTTTTTCAGGTCACGGCTAATTGCACGCAATACCTGGGGATCATCATCTATCGTAAAAATTATCGGGCGGTCCATATCTATTTTTGTCGTAATCGGTTAATAAAAAAAAATAAAATTGAGGTTAACCATCAATGGGAAAACATACAATAAATTCAGTACGCTGGGGGGTCGACTTTACTTTTACAGAGCCATTGTGCTGCTGCTGAACGATACGCTGAACGGTTTCCAGCCCCATTCCTGTTCCCTTCCCCATAGGCTTTGTCGTAAAAAAGGGGTCAAAGATTTTCTGCAATGTTTCTTCAGGAATTTCAGGTCCGTCATTCATCACAAACACCTGTACAAATTCTTTATCTCTCTCTGTTTTTAAGGTCAGCGTCCCTTTGCCATTGGTTTCCATAGCGTCAATAGCATTGTCAATCAGGTTAGTCCACACCTGGTTTAATTCGCCAATCAGTGCATTAACCTTTGGCAGGCTCAGATCAAAATCTTCTGACACCGTAATATTGCCACTCCTTATTTTATGTCCAAGCATGGTCAATGTATTACGGATACCAATATGAATATCAGCATACTGCTTGTCTTCCCCTCTATCCATATGCGTGAAGTTTTTAACAGAATTAACCAATGTGGCAATCCTGTTAGAAGACTCCTGAATATCGTCGACCATTCTTTCAGTAACCAACAGATTACTTACCCGGTTAAAAACTGCCGATACATGCTGTGACGGTATATGCTTTGCACAGTTCTTCAGGTCATCCACCGTAAAATTGAAATCAACAAAACTCTCTGCGATAGCATAACTATTTTCTACCTTTATTTCATCAAACCAATCTGTAATATCATCTTCACGCTGTGTACGTTCCTTTAGTGAGAGGTGCGGTCTGTCAGTTACAGACAGTACTTTAAAAAGTTCTTCATTCATAGCATCGGCCTGAACGTCGTCCATTTTAATGGTAACAAAGCTTTTGAGGGTATTCGCATTGAGTTTTAAATGTTCTTTTAAGGACATTGAATCACGCACAATTGCAGACGCAGGGTTATTTAATTCATGGGCAAGCCCTGCAGAAAGTTTACCCAGTGCCATCATTTTTTCATTCTGCTGCCGTATTTGCGTGAAGTTTTTCACCCTGTTGGTCATCACATGTACCAGGGCCTGCGTAAGTTCAAACTGATTCCTGATCATTTCCATCATTTTTTCTGAACGGAAACTCATTAATTGGGTATCTACCCTCGCCTGGGCATAGCCAATACTTACTTTACCACGGGAATAAGGAAGATAGCCTGTAACATCTCCCTTTACAAAATCAGCATATTCATTCCTGCCACCATCACGTATCATATAGAAATGCATTACTCCTGAAACAATTAAATGAGGTCCTGTGAGTGGTTTACCTGGTTCAAGGAGAAAGTCGTCTGCATTAAGCCATTGTTGATCACTGTTATCCATAAACCATTGCAATTGTTCATCAGGAACATTGTCAAAAACTTCTAGTGATTTCAGCCAGGGAATAGTTACAGTTTGCATGACCTAAAATTAGCTATTTATTTTTACGACAGGATCAGCCATTAAACATTTTGTTTCTTTTAACAGGTTTTCCCTGACGGATCAGCATCGCATGGTATAAAGAGGGGATATCATTTTCCCAATTGCGCAGTGTAAAAAGTATGGCTATAATCTCGAGCCTGGTGATCATACCAGCGTAAAAACAAACCATAAATAACCAGGAGGAATCACAAGTCGCAATGATCTGTACAAGCGTTGCAAGAATAGTTAAAGTCCATATTTTGGAAGAAATTGCATGCGTAGCCACTTCTTTTTTAAATCTGATATAACTGATCAGATAGGTAAGTCCCTCCATGGAGAGCAGCAGAATCAATAACACCATGTTCGCTTTAAAGAAAGGTGCACAAACGATGTAAGCAGCAACCATTGCACTGATCCAGAAAACCTGATCAACGGCAGAATCCAATCTTCTTAACCTGACTGTAGAAACATTAAGTTTGCGTGCAATAATGCCATCAAAGATATCTGAAATCAATCCTGTGATTAACAAGATATTGATAATTAATCTGAAGTGTGCCGGCTGCTTAATGCTTAACAGTAAAATTAAAACACTAAACCAAACGGCTGTAAATGAGAAGGGCTGGAATTTTGATCAGGTACTTGCGCATCCTATTTTTGCGTAAAACATATTGCAATATAGAACAATTTATTTCTCCTGAACAAATTATCAGTCGGTTATGTCTGGAATAAATTGGGTATCAGTTCCTTCCTCAAATGCTATATATAGTCTTTGCCATTCATCCCCGTCAACTAATTCCCAGGTATGGCCCGGTCCGGCAATATCTTCTGCAAGCAATAAAATTCCTGGTTCAATGATAAAAGTATCTCCGTTAGTCACCTTAAACCTGAGTTTCCCTTTGAGCGTTATGACGTATTGGAGCCTGGGCGCGGGGTGTGCAACTTCCTGATAAGGGTCAATATGGGTCTGAGCAAAAAAGAAGTTCACATTGATTGGCTGACTCGTAGGTATCCTTCCAAGCTCAAATGTACAGTCGCCCTCACCAGTATTAAACAACCTCACAGCTTTAAGGCTGGCATTAAGATCAGTTCTTCCGTCAGTCATCAGATCTTTCACTACGCAACTTCAACACTACCAAACACTTCAGAAAATCGCTCGAAAGTCTCATTTGCAGCAAGAACTGCAATATCTTCTTCCTCTTCCGATTTTGCTTCAGCGTTCATTACTCCAACAAATTTCCCCCACATCATCCCTGTTGCTTCACCATAACCCGAAAAGAAAGATATACCAGTATTAACGCCGTATTTGCCCAGCATCTGTACGATAATAGGTCCGCCCATAATTGAGCCTTCCATAACATACATCGCACCCAACGCCTGTAAAGTATTATTAATTTCAGGCAGCGTAACCGCAGGAAGATCATTTACATCAGACCCCAGCTCTTCAATATCTTTTTTCAGGTACTCAGAATTACGGCGTTCTGAATGATCTGGGAGCAAATCAGTGGTGATATATGGTGTAATTGCTTTTTCAACAGCGTTAAAATAAGCATAAAAATGCTTTAACAGATCCGCATAGTCAGCATTGCTGCGGATAGCTTTCATTTTAAGCACTACTTTTTTTTCCAGCCCCTGGTGTGCTGTTTTCGTTGCTTCTTTAATTTTTGTACTTAGCATGTAATTGTATTAGCGGAAAGCGAAGATAGCAAAAAAGCCCTTCTTTCTTGCGAAAAAAGGGCTTTTGTTAGCTCCCTCTGCTGGGCTCGAACCAGCGACCCTCTGATTAACAGTCAGATGCTCTAACCAGCTGAGCTAAGAAGGAATTCATTCTGGTTACTATTTAAAAAGGCAATGCCCTCTACTTTAACAGAAAAAACCTTTCAGTATGAACTGAAAGGTTTTTAATCTGGCTCCCTCTGCTGGGCTCGAACCAGCGACCCTCTGATTAACAGTCAGATGCTCTAACCAGCTGAGCTAAGAAGGAGTACTCTGGTTATCCTAAAACGCTTTCTGACTTTAATAAACAACATAAAGTCTCGTTCGTTTTGGGAATGCAATATTAGGGCTTTTAAATTATTTATGCAATATTTGCAGAGAAAAAAATCAAAATAATTTAAAATAAAATATATGAGCCTGATAATCATAGGGACTGTAGCCTTCGATGCTATAGAGACTCCCTTCGGAAAGACAGACAAAATTGTAGGTGGCGCCGCCACTTACGCAAGTTTAGCTGCTTCTTACTTCTATAATAAAGTGAAAATCGTTGGTGTTGTGGGTGACGACTTTCATAAAGAAGACATTAACACGCTTAATCAACATGGTATAGATACTGAAGGATTGCAGGTTAAAGAAGGTGAAAAATCATTCTTCTGGTCTGGCAAATACCACAATGATATGAACAGCAGAGATACATTAATCACAGAATTAAATGTACTTGCAGATTTTGATCCGATTATTCCAGAGAGCTATCAGGACTGCGAATATCTGATGTTAGGTAATCTTACTCCACAAATCCAGCAAACTGTCATTAAACGTCTTAAAAACAGGCCTAAGCTGATTGTTTTAGATACGATGAACTTCTGGATGGACGTAGCTATGGACGATTTACTGGAAACGTTGAAATTAGTTGATGTATTAACCATCAATGATGAGGAAGCCCGTCAGTTATCTGGTGAGTATTCGTTGGTAAAAGCAGCAAAGAAAATCCTGACTATGGGTCCGAAATACCTGATCATCAAAAAAGGTGAGCATGGGGCATTGCTATTCCATGAAGATAAAATATTCTCTACTCCTGCCCTTCCACTTGCAGAAGTCTTTGATCCGACAGGTGCAGGTGATACTTTCGCAGGTGGATTTATCGGTTACCTGGCTAAAGTAGGCACAATCAATTTCACGAACATGAAAAATGCGATTGTTTACGGTTCTGCACTGGCATCATTCTGCGTAGAAAAATTTGGTACAGAAAAGATCCTGAACCTTACTGAAGAAGAAGTAACAGCAAGAATAAAAGAGTTTATCAACTTAAGCTCTTTCAGTATAGAAGCATAACTTCTTTTCTTAGGTAGATCTCTGCTGAAAACCAGAAGAGATTTACCTAAGATTTTAATTTTCCGACTGGAGTAAATTTATCAAACACGGTATGCGTATGCGGTGCATCAGCGAGCTCTTCCGTTAAGTCCTGTCCGGCCCAGTGTTCATAATGCTTACCGTTTTTCCATAAACGGCTCTCTCCAACATCATAGATTACACCTTTATAAGCCACCCATATCTGTGGTTTATCCTGACCATTTCTCAGGGCCAGTTGTTGTTTGGTATATTCAGGCAGTTCCATTATCTTCCGGATTTATTTTTAAATGCCTCGAACAAATACACTACCAGCAACAACATCCCCATAAAGTAAAAAGTACTTTCAAATGGAACTTTGAATAAATTAAAAATCAGGGTATCCTCCTCGCTGTACTGAATAACAGGCAATCCGTTCAGAATACCCGAACTTATATAAAAAGGAATCAGCGATACGAGAAAGGCACGGTAGAATTTATACATGAAACGGATTTTATTCACATATTCCACATAAAGAATAAAGACAAATAAAAGAGAAAAAGTTATTAATGTATAGAGATGATGATAACCAAAATAAAGTATGGCAATACATACGCCCATCAGGATATTACTGAAGGCCAGGCTATATTTTTCCAGCCGCTGATCCGGGAATCTGACATTTAGAAAAAGATAGATAGCGAGACCACACAAGGGCATCGAAAGCGAGAAAAAGAGCTCTTCAACAGGTAACCCCCATAAGTTTATACCGATAAGAAACGGAGGATTAAAGACGATAACTTTGACCCGGGTGAGATATTCTGTAGGCACAGAAAACACAAATACATTAATAAAGACAGCCAGAATGAGAAATTTACTATTTGCCAATACATTTATCCGGCGAAAAGAAAACAGGACAGCAGCCACCATTAACAAGGCAAAGTTTATCAGTAAGTACGTATAATTCATTAAGCTTTAATATTAAAAGCCCAAAAATATAATTTTCAGCGCATTAACCACTCCCTATTTGATCAGCTGAATGACGTAATATTAAAAAAGCGCTTAAACAATTAAGTTTAAACGCTTTGTTTTATGATTAAAAGCCCTAATTAAACAATATCGGCTCCTAAAATATCTTTAGAATAAGTCTTTAAATATTTTTTTAATATCTGACGGGCTACATGGATCCTCGTTTTTACTGTTCCGATTGGAATCTCCAGCATATCCGCAATTTCGTGGTATTTATATCCCTCAAAGTATTTAACAAAAGGAACGTGATATTCTGGTTGTAAAGTAGCCAGCGCCTTATTGATATCACCGATAACAAACTTACTGTCACTTGTATTTTGCGTAGCACTATAGTGAAGATTAGCAGATGAAATATCATCAGATTGCGTAATCAATGCGTTCGTTTTCACCAATCTTCTGTAGTTATTGATGAATGTATTTTTCATGATCGTAAACAACCATCCTTTCAAATTTGTTCCTTCTTTAAATTTACTGTAATAGGTAACAGCTTTTAACATCGTGTCCTGAACTAAATCGTTTGCATCTTCAATGTCTTTTGTAAAATTTAAAGCGAATGACTGTAAAGAAACCGAATGATTGTGAAGCTGGAAATTAAACTCATTTTTTGTCATAATGTTTTAAGTTTTAAGGTTAAAAAGCAAACAAACAGGATCCTTTTTTAAAGTGGCGTTATCACGTTTGTTCAAACTTGTATATTATGACTTGTACAACATATGTACCAAAAAATCAATTGCGGTCTAATGGATTGGTTTTACTGAGTTATGCGATAAATACAGATATTTGTCACAGGATATTTACTTCACGCTCCAAATGAACTCCAAAAGTAGCGTACACGGTGTCTATAATCTTTTCTGAAAAACTATACACTTCCTTTCCAGTGGCACCGCCATGGTTTACCAGTACCAGGGCCTGATTTTTCCAGGTTCCGGTATGGCCTTCTATCTTTCCCTTAAAACCACAATATTCGATCAGCCAGCCAGCGGCCAGCTTGATTTTCCCGTCAGCAACAGAATAATTAACCAGTTCAGGGAACTTACTCACCAGCGGATCAAATTGCTCACGTGCGATTACAGGATTCTTAAAAAAACTACCTGCATTACCAATGGTAGAGGGATCAGGCAATTTACTTACCCTGATGTCTGCAACAACTGTTGAAATATCAGCTATCGTAGGATTAATAATTTCACGATTAGCCAGTTCAGCCTGTATGGCTCCATATTGTGTATTTATGTTCGCCTGAGCAGCCAGCCTGAAGCGCACAGCATTAATGATATATTTACCTTTAAGCTCATTTTTGAAAACACTATCGCGGTAAGCAAAACCGCAGTCAGCACGACTAAACTCCTTAAACTCGCCTGTAGCAATTTCGAAAGCTGTGCAGGACTCAAATACATCTTTCAGTTCCACCCCATAAGCACCAATATTCTGAATCGGAGCAGCTCCGGCCGTGCCGGGAATTAAACTCAGATTCTCCAGTCCGGCAAAATCACGCTGCACCGCATAATTTACCAGATCGTTCCATACCACCCCTGCACCAGCAGTCACGATAATCTGATCTGCTTTTTGTTCATAATTCAGACCAGGTATGCTTATCTTTAAAACAAGACCAGCAAAATCTTCCGTAAATAATAAATTGCTGCCTCCACCTATTACCAGTAATTTATGCTTTTCGAAAACAAGATCTTTCTGCAATTCATTCAATTGCGCAGGATCAGAAATTTCAGCAAAATAACGTGCTTTCACCTCGATACCAAACGTATTATAAGGCTGAAGTGAAATATTCTCTTGTAGTAAAGACATAACAGCAAAAAGATTAATTTTATTGGCAAATGTAATTGTTAGCGCTTGTAATAAATATGTTAAATACAATATTTAATAATTATGCATATTTTACGTTCGATTATAACCTTGTTCAAGCCGACGTCAATTAAAAAATAAAGCAAGCCGATTCATGATGGAAAATCAAGACAAAAAAAGACTCTTAATTATTGATGCTGCATTAAAAAGATTTGCACATTACGGTCTTACAAAGACCACTATGACTGAAATCGCAAAAGATATTGCATTTTCAAAAGCTTTGCTGTATTATTATTTTCCGGATAAACTGAGTTTATATGTCAGTGTAATTGAACATCTGATGCATACCATTAGCAGGGACCTGCTCAAATCTGTTGAAAAAACATCTACTGCTACCGACGGCATTCTGATCATTCTGCAAAAAAGACAAGCTTTTATCCAAAAATATTATAACCTGATCGAATATATGCAGAGTATTGGTCCGGATCTGCCTGAAGCACTTTTTGAAAAATTTACCCGCGCCAGGGAATTTGAAATGAAAATCATTTCCGGACTGCTGATTAAAGGAGATGCAAGCGGTGAATTTTCAATTGAAGATCCTGCATTCGTTACAGAAATATTTGTAGAAGCCATTTCCGGAATCCACTTCAACATCCTTAACAGGACGAGAAATATCTTTCCCGGAAAAGAACAGTTCAAATTGATTTTTACTAAAGAAAAGAAATTTGCAGAGGTATTTCTGGCTGGTTTGAAGGCTATAAATAAGTCATAAAAATGTCATAAACACTTTTAAGTCACTGGTTTTCACGTATAAATTTCAGTATTAACGTACAACACCCTATTTTTGACTAAAAAAACAATAAAGTCAGAAGGTAGAAAAGTAAAATGGTAGAGACTGATAAAAAGAGAGAATTAATTATTGACGGCGCTATTAAGCGTTTTATACATTTCGGCATCAACAAAACAACAATGAATGAAATTGCGGAAGACCTTTCTGTATCAAAACCTTCATTGTATTATTATTTCCCCGATAAAAGCAGTCTGGTTCTGGGTGTAATGGAGAAGATCTTTTCAGATTATTTTGAAATACTCACCAAAGACCAGACACAGGCTGAAAACCTTGAAGGCACTTTATTAAATATCATCGAAATCAGGTACAGGTTTTTCCTGCGCTATTATATGCTGCACTTAGCTAGTGCGACACCGGATCCATCTCTGAGTTCCGTAGAACTTAAAACTTATATCATGAAGATGAAAGGTAAAGAGCATCTGTTTTTTCAGGGCCTGTTCGAAACGGCTGTTAAAAAAAATGAAATATCTCCCATAGATGATTACCCAAAAATGGCAGATCTCTATATCTCTTCTCTGTCAGGGCTTACTTCACTTTGCATCACTCACGGTAACAAGGAACTCTTTCCAGATAAAAAAGAGCTAAAAATAATGAAAGAGAAACAAATCAGCCTTTCTTCCATCTTTATACAAGGACTTAAAAAATAAACATCAGCCTAATCTAAGAAACCCACAATTATGATTAAACCAATAAAAGCAATTCCAATTCTATTACTGGGCCTGCTCATTTCCAATCTGCTACATGCACAGCAGCCACTAACGTTGAAAGACGCAGTAAATTTTGCCGTGGAGAACAATGCCAATATCCGCAAGGCGAAACTGGATATCGACGGTGGCAGATTCAAAACTCAGGAAATAAGAGCCCAGGCCCTACCGCAGGTAGTAGGTAGCGCAGGGCTTACCTATAATGCAATTGTAGGCAAATTGGTATTTAACAATCAGGCTGTTCAGATAGGAAATCCCTGGAATTCCAATGCAAATCTGCAATTGAACCAGGAGTTATTTAACCAAAAAGTATTTACAGGATTGCAGGCGGCGAGAACAAGTGAAAGCTATTACCAACTCAATGCAAACCTTACTGAAGAACAGATTATCGAGCAGGTAGCGAATAATTATTACCAGGTACTGGTGAGCAGGCAGCAACTGAATGTAATTGATACAAACATCAAAAATGTGAGGGTAATCGAAAAAATCATTACCAACCAATATGATAATGGCCTGGCTAAAAAAATTGATGTAGACAGGATCAAAGTGAACCTTACCAATTTGCAAACACAGCGTGAACAGACGATAAACGCAGTTGTACAACTGGAAAATCAACTAAAATTCTCTATGGGAATGCCAGTGGCTACCGCAATTGTACTGCCTCCTGATGAATTTGCAAAAGTAACTTCTATGCCAGAACTATCTGATACGATTAACGTGGCCGGAAGAACGGAAATCAGATTATTGGGCATACAAAAAGAATTGTACAGCCTTCAGCGTAAATCTTACGTAGCAGAATACTATCCAACACTGTCCTTAAACGCCAATATTTCGACTACAGGCCAAAGTGATAAGTTCGATTTGTTCAACAGACACGGATCTGCTTTTTACTATGATGCTTCTGCTATAGGAATCACGCTTAAAGTCCCCATTTTTAATGGTTTCGCTACACGTTCAAGAATCCGCCAGGCTAATGTAGATCTTAAAAAAGCTGATGTAGATATCAGGGAAACCACTAATTCCCTTAATCTTGCTTATGAAAATGCTAAAATCCAGTTAAGGAATAATATCAACACCATCAAAGCCCAACGGGAGAATGTTCAGCTAGCCCAGGAAATCTACAACAGCACCCAGAATAACTACAATAATGGCCTTGCTGCCCTAACAGATCTTTTGGATACGGAGAATGCTTTAACGTCAGCACAAAACAGCTATACTCAGGCACTGCTTAATTATAAAATCGCTGAAATACAATTAATCAAATCAAACGGAAATATAAAATCACTACTAAAATGAAAAGAGGAATTATAACAGTCATTCTAATTATAGCTGTCATCGGACTTATTGCATGGGTACTTAACAGCAATAAAAAGAAAAACGACGAACAAACTGCATTAGTTGCTCAGGGAAGTGGTGCCATCAGCGTACGTATAGCTTCAGTGAAAAAAGAAGCGGTTGATTTGAACTTTAGCGCCAACGGAACTTTTGAACCAAAACAGGAGTTAAATTTCCTGTCTGAAAATGCCGGACGTGTAACAAAGATATATGTTGATGAGGGAGACCACGTAAGAAAAGGACAAGTTCTTGCACACATTGATGCAGAAATTATCAATACAGACAGGGAAACCGCACAGGCTACACTGGAAAACGCAATCAGAGATGAATCAAGATATGCGAGCTCATTTAAAACAGGTGGTGTTACACAACAGCAACTGGATCAGGTTAAACTGGCGACTAAAAACGCGAGATTGAGATTACAAAGTTCGGCACGTAAGGTGAGCGATGCCAACATCAAATCTCCCATCAATGGTATCGTAAACAAAAGATATATTGAGGTAGGTGCATTTGTAACAGCGCAGGGTACACAATTATTTGAGCTGGTAGATGTTTCCAAACTGAAATTAAAAGTAAATGTAAATGAAGGTCAGGTAGCTAATCTGAAAGTAGGTGACAGAGTTCAAATTAAATCGAATGTATTTCCTGCGGATAACTTTTCCGGAAAAATTACTTTTATAGCAGCCAAAGCTGATGCTACTTTAAACTTCCCTATTGATATTGAAGTAGAAAACAACCATAAAAACACCATCAAAGCGGGTATGTATGGTACTGCTATCTTTAAATTTCCTGCTCAGGCGCCTACAATTACTATTCCACGCGGTTCATTTGTAGGTAGTGTAAGCAGTAACCAGATCTTCGTTCTTGAAAATGGTAATAAAGCAAAAATCCGTAAAGTAATTGCCGGCAGAATCATCAATGATCAGGTCGAAATTATTGAAGGCCTGAAAGAAGGTGAAACAGTAATTATCAGCGGACAGATCAACCTGGTTGATGGAAGTGATGTTGCTCCTATTAAATAATATCATAAATCTACATAGATGAAATTAACAGAAATATCGATAAAAAGACCTTCGCTTGTAATTGTGGTATTTACCGTACTTACATTGATGGGATTATTGAGCTACTTCTCTCTAAGTTATGAGTTGCTGCCTAAGTTTTCCAACAATGTAGTCTCTATATCTACAATTTACCCGGGAGCATCTCCAAGTGAAGTAGAAAATACCGTAACAAAGAAAATTGAGGACGCGGTATCCTCGATGGAGAACATTAAAAAGCTGAATGCAGTTTCTTATGAAAGTTTATCCGTTGTAACGATCACACTGAATGATAAGGCCAACGTAGATCTTTCCCTGAATGAAGCGCAGCGTAAGGTAAACTCCATTCTGGCAGATCTGCCGGAGGAGGTAAAACCGCCATCGCTGAATAAGTTCTCACTGGATGATTTACCAGTGATTACCATGTCTGCTTCGGCAAAAATGGATGATGCCACTTTTTATGACCTGATCGATAAACGTATTGCTCCTATCGTTTCAAGGGTTTCAGGTGTAGCACAGGTCAATCTTGTAGGTGGCCAGGAACGTGAGATTGAAGTAGCACTGGATGCGGATAAATTACAAGGTTACGGTTTGTCAGTTCCTCAGGTACAGCAATCGATTCTTAGCTCCAACCTTGATTTCCCTACTGGTAGCGTAAAAACACAAGAACAGGACATTTTGATTCGTTTATCAGGTAAATATAAAAACGTTGATGAACTGAGGAACCTGGTAGTGAGTACCGGAAAAGACGGTGCACAGATTCGTTTGGGTGATGTGGCCGATGTGAGAGATTCACAAAAAGAAGTAGAAAAACTGGCACGTATTGATCGTAAGGGGGCAATTGCCATTCAGGTCATCAAACAGTCCGACGCCAACGCGGTAGAAGTAAGTAAAGGTGTTCACACCGTGATTGCCAAATTGATGGAGGATTATAAATCGAATGAACTAAAAATCGTTATTGCGAATGACAGCTCCATCTTTACATTAGAATCTGCGGATGCGGTAATCCATGATTTGATCCTTGCGATTATCCTGGTTGCCTTTGTGATGCTGTTCTTCCTGCACAGTATCAGGAATGCATTGATTGTAATGGTTTCTATCCCGGCATCCCTGATTGCTACCTTTATTGGAGTAAGTTTATTGGGTTATACTTTAAACCTGATGTCCTTATTAGGATTATCATTGGTAGTAGGTATCCTGGTCGATGATGCGATCGTGGTACTGGAGAACATTTATCGCCACATGGAGATGGGTAAAAACAAAGTTCGCGCTGCTTATGATGCAACAAGTGAGATTGGCTTTACAGTAGTTTCGATCACACTGGTAATTGTGGTGGTGTTTTTCCCTATTGCGATTAGTACCGGACTGGTTTCAAATATCCTGCGTCAATTCTGCGTAGTGGTTATTATCGCAACGCTGCTTTCCCTGTTAACGTCCTTTACTATTGTTCCTCTTTTATCTTCACGTTTTGGTAAACTGGAGAAAATAGAAGGTAAAAATATGTTCGGACGCTTTATCCTTTGGTTTGAAAGTCAGCTGCACAAATTTACCATCTGGATTACAAGCATCCTGACCTGGTCCTTAGCCAATAAAGGAAAAACAATATTAATCGTATTGGTTATGTTTTTTGGTTCATGCGGATTAATACCGGCAGGATATATCGGTACAGAGTTTTTCCCGAAAAGTGATAAAGGAGAATTCCTGGTTCAATTGGAACTACCCAAAGATGCATCAATAGAACAGACCAACCTTGCGACACAAAAAGCAGAAGCATTTTTATCTAAAAAACCGGAGATTACGTCATTGATTACAACCGTAGGTCAATCAAGCGGCGACTTTGGTGGTACACAGGCCACTGCCTATAAATCGGAGATCAATGTGAAACTAGTGGAGCGTGATAAACGCGCAGATAATTCAAGTATTTACGCTACAAAAGTGAGTCGTGAGCTCGCCAAATACCTGGTAGGTACCAAGGTAAAAACAGTGCCTATCAGTATTTTGGGTATTGCAGAAAACGCGCCTATAGAATTGGTGGTTATGGGATCTGACCTTGATAGTGCCATGAAATATGCTGAAGGTGCTAAAGCTGTACTGGCAAAGATCAAAGGATCTGCCGAGCTGAAGTTATCTGTAGAAAGCGGAAGTCCTGAAATTAACGTTCAGGTGGACCGCGATAAGATGGCTTCTCTTGGATTAACGCTTCAAACTGTAGGTGTGACCATGCAGATCGCATTTAGTGGTAATACGGACGGTAAATTCCGTAAGGGTGAATACGAATATGATATCAACATCCGCTATCAGACTTTTAACAGGAAAAACATTGATGATGTGAGTAACCTGATTTTTGTAAATCCGGAAGGCAAACAGATCAAACTTTCTCAATTTGCAGAGATTAAGCAAGGTTCAGGACCAAGTCAGCTGGAAAGAAGAGATAAAAGTACGTCAGTTTCTGTACGCGCACAATCAATTGGTCGCCCGACAGGTACTATTGTAGCAGAGTTCCAGGACCAGTTACTTGCTTTAGAAAAATCCGGCAAATTAAAAAAACCTGTAGGCGTAAGTTATGTCTGGGCAGGAGATGCGGAAAATCAGGGTGATGGTTTTGGTACTCTGGGTATTGCACTGATGGCTTCTATCATTTTGGTTTACCTGATTATGGTTGCGCTCTATGACAGTTTTGTCTATCCTTTTGTAGTGATGTTCTCTATCCCCTTATCAGTAATCGGAGCCTTACTCGCGCTTTCACTGACCAACAATGCATTGAATATCTTTACCATCTTAGGATTAATCATGCTCATCGGACTGGTAGCCAAAAATGCAATTATCCTGGTCGATTTTACCAACCAGATGAAGGCGGAAGGCAAATCTACCCACGAAGCTTTAATCCTGGCAAATCATGCCCGTTTACGCCCTATTTTGATGACTACCATCGCGATGGTTATTGGTATGATGCCGATCGCACTGGCAGGTGGTGCAGGTGCGGAATGGAAAAATGGTCTGGCCTGGGTAATTATCGGCGGACTCTTAAGTTCATTATTCCTGACACTGATTGTGGTACCAGTAATGTATCAGATCTTTGATGGCATGCTGGATCGCTTTGGATTCAATAAAAAGGGCGTTACTATTGAGGAATTGATGGTTCAACCCTACGATCATAAAGAGGTTAAGGAATACGATTTAGATCATCAGCATTAACAAAATAATATACAATTGAATTAAAGGAACCCTTTGTGGTTCCTTTTTTGCTTTATATTGCGCCAAACTAGGTTTATGATGATCAGATCCTTAATTATTATTGCGGCCTTATGCATGAGTACAATCGCCAAAGCACAGCATCCCCCTGTCTTTGAAGGAATGGAAACAGATACTTCCTATATCGTGCTCGGAGATTTGGAAATGAATCTTGTCAAGTATACTTATGGTGCTGTTCACCCCAGTTTCCTCACTATTCACGATGATGAGGATACCGGCGTTAAGGCTGCTTTTAAATACATTGCCGAAAATGGCGGGAGTATCATAGATTCACAATATGGTGGTACAAGAAACTTTAAGTTCATACATAAGGAAGACACATATCAAACGGATCCAAACAGCATTTATACAAAAACGGGAATCAGACCAGGACTGGAAAAATTTGGTCAGGCGCATGACGAAGTAATTGCTGAACTGGAAAATGCGGGAAAGATCATCCTCAACTATTACAATCCGGTAAAAACGGGGTATATATTTACACTGCACAATAATGGCGACAGCGGATTTGGCATCAGCAGCTATCTGAAAGGATATGATCTTGAAACCGCAGCGGATTCCCTTTTCATTAATTTTCAAATGGACAATGACGATATGATCCTTGTTACAGAACCAATCTTGTTCTCCTGGCTGAAAAAGGAAAATGTAAACGTAGTATTACAAGCAAAGAATGCGCCTGATGATGGCTCACTATCTATTTATGCCATGCATCACCATATCCCTTATATCAATGTTGAAGTGCAGCATGGACATATCGATGAACATCTGCGACTGATCAGGCTGGGCACACGAGCACTTGCAGAACTCTATCCTGCATTGGGCATAAAAAAACCTGCAGAATAATACTGCAGGTCTCTATGTTAATCAAAGCAATTCTTACATGTGTATTGCCCTGTTTTCAGTAGCTGCCATAGCTGCTTCTTTAAACGCTTCCGTATAGGTTGGGTGAGCATGACAGATTCTTGCAATGTCTTCCGCAGATGCGCGGAATTCCATCGCAACAACAGCCTCAGCAATCATATCAGCAGCACGCGGACCAATCATGTGTACACCGATGATCTCATCAGTAGTCGCATCAGAAAGTACCTTTACGAAACCATCTGTATCCATACTTGCTTTCGCACGTCCGCTTGCTTTGAATGGAAATGAACCAGCTTTATATTTTGTTCCTTTTTCTTTCAGCTGCTCCTCAGTATATCCTACAGAAGCAACTTCCGGCCAGGTATAAACAACACCCGGAATCAGATTATAATTGATATGTGGTTTTTGCCCTGCTATGGTTTCAGCTACAAAAACACCTTCATCTTCTGCTTTATGCGCAAGCATGGCTCCTGTAATTACATCCCCAATCGCATACACGCCAGGTACCGATGTTTCCAGATGTGCATTTACAGCTATTTTACCACCACGGTCTTCTGTTTTGACACCTATATTCTCTAATCCGAGACCAGCAGTATAGGCGGTACGTCCAACAGCTACGATGCAGTAATCTGCATCAATCTTTACCTCTTCGCCTTTAGCATTCTGTGCAGTCACCGTAACAGTTTCACCTTCAGCAGTTGCGCCGGTAACTTTATGGCTCATATAGAATTCCATACCAAGCGATTTTTTCAGGACGCGTTGCAGTTCTTTTCCAAGCCCCGCATCCATCGTTGCAATAATTGAAGGGAGGAATTCAACAACAGAAACTTTAGTTCCCAGACGGGCATAAACAGATCCTAACTCCAATCCGATTACACCACCGCCAATCACGACCATTGTTTTTGGTACTTCAGTAATATTTAAGGCCTCAGTTGAGGTAATGATGCGTTTTTTATCAATTGGTAAAAACGGTAATGCAGTAGGTTTAGAACCTGAAGCAATAACTACGTTTTTTGCAGTGATAGTTTCAGATGAACCATCTGCCTTTGCAATTTTAATCGTGTTTTTATCTACAAATGAGCCCACACCTTCAAAGCTGTCGATTTTGTTTTTCTTGAATAAATAAACAATACCAGCAGTATTTTGTGCTACAACATCGTTTTTACGCGCTATCATCTGTGGCATGTTCACACTTAAACCTTTAAGATCGATACCATGAGTGGTAAATGTGTGCGCAGCATTATGGTAATGCTCTGAAGAATCCAGTAATGCTTTAGACGGAATACAGCCTACGTTTAAGCAGGTTCCACCAAAAGTTTTATATTTTTCTATAACTGCAGTTTTTAAGCCTAATTGTGCGCATCTAATTGCACTTACATAACCACCAGGACCAGAACCGATAATAACGACGTCGTATTGCATAATCATTTTTTTTGTTGAGCAAAGTTAACAAACATCGATAAAAATAAAGCATCCGCTAATTGTTTATTGATAGTTGTTTTTAATTCATCTGATAGTTATTTCTAATCAATCAATACCACCTGATTTGTTGTAAGCACCTGTTCGCGCGTATTATGGTTCAGGAACTTACCTGTAACCTTGGTAATACGGAAATAACTAAAACTTTTAAGCCGTTTTATCTTATAGCCTCCTGCTTCCATCGCATCTATAAATGGTTTCTCACCATATAACAAATATGGTTTTTTAGGCAAAAAACGTTCTTCTCCCTCTCTGAAACAATGAACAGGGGCAGCAGAATAAAATGCAAAAGGATAACCAAAAATAAAACGTGGCTGTACAACAGGCAGATGTTCTTTATTATGCGCATTAATCCAGAAAGCAGCTTCACTATCTGCCTGGTACTTTAAGACATTCGGAAAATAGGCGAGCGTGAGATAAAGATTAACAAAAAACACCACACAGGATACCTGATAAAAAACCTTAAAACGTCCCATATCCTTTGCAATCGAAATGATCATAAATACCAGCACCGGAACAATCAGGAGCCATAGGCCAGAAATGTAACTCCCATCCGGACGGAAAAAATAGTGTATCAAACCAATCAGCAGTAACATAATTCCACAAACTACCCATTGTACAGCTCTGATAATTTTAACTGACTTCTCCTGCTGAACATGGTAAATATACTGTGCACATAAAATGGAGAAAAACGGAAAAACGATAGCAATATAAAAAGGAAGCTGAAACTTAGAAACAGAGAAAACCAGTAAGGTGAGCAATGTTCCCGAAACAGTATACCATTCAGCTTTTAAAGGCTGTTTGAAGTTCTTACGGAAGAACTGGTAAATAGCGGTATAAAATAATAACGACCATGGCAGATAGGCCCATAATATGGTATGCAGGAAAAAAGTAATATCCCCATTTGCTTTTTTGATCGGCCCTGTATTAAAAAAGCGACCAAACTGACTATCCCAGAAAAAGAATTTAATTCCGGAAACATCCGTTCGTCCAAATACGATCTTTTCAGGATGGAGGTCAAACTGTACATACAGCGTATAAAGTTCCGGAATAATAAAGAGGAGAACGAGGATAACCGCTACGATCCACCTGATGCTAAAAACTATTACCCAGTTCTTTTTAATCAGCAACTCTCCCGCAACCGCACCTCCAATCGGGATGAGTGCAAAAATACCTTTGGTCATTACTGCACAGGCTGCGAAAATACTGGCCAGCAAGATGTACAGGAACCAACCCTTGCCCAATGATTTATGAAAATAGTAAACACTTGCCATAATCAAACCTGTCAGAAAAGGTTCGGCACGCACATCCATACTGTTGATCACAATATGTTCGGCTGTCAGCAGAAATAATACTGACCACAGGGCGATCTGCTTATTGTATAACTCTTTTGCGAGTTTATAAGTAAAGAGCGCCGCCAATAAATGGAATAAAATTCCAGGCAATTTATAAGCCCAGGTACTTACGCCAAATACTTTAAAAAAGACCGCCGTAACCCAAAATGGAAAATGCGGTTTATCCAGCCAGTCAGTCCCCTGCGCATATAAATTCACAAAATCATTGTGCTCCGCCATGGTCCTGGAGATAGAAGCATATAATGCCGCATCCGGGCCCATTATAGTAACGAACAGCCCGCTAAAATTAAGTAATGCAGCTAAACCTAAAAAAAGGTAAAGCCACTTATTTTGCCGATCAGAAAGTGATTCCTGCATATGAATTTAAATTGATTCTTGTCCTTTTGATGGCTTAAAGATAAAGAAGTAGTTGACACTGAAGTTCCAGAAAAAGACAATAAATATTGCTATCGCCTTACTGATGTAGAAATTGACAGACAGCAGGTTATCCAGTAACAAGATAATTCCTGAATTGAGGAGCAGACCAATTACAGAGACCGTCACAAATGCAGTAAATTGTGGCCCGGCTTTAGATTTATTATCTTTAAATGTCCAGTTCCGGTGAATGATATAATTACTGATCACCGCTGCAGAGAAGCCAATCGCATTCGCAACAAACTTATTGAAATGAAATTCATCTTTGAAAATCCAGGTCAGTGAAAAATCTATGATCAGCCCGGATACACCTGTAATTCCAAACTTCAGGAAAGCCAGAATTTTTCCGGAAAGCAATTTGTCACCTATCATTAAATACCATTTTATCGGACACAAAGGTACATGGAATTTTCAACGTGCCATAAAGATTTTACGTTACATTATGGTTTCACATTTATAAAATCGATGTTATATCCACTATATTTATGCATTCTAAACCTAATTTATATGATCCCTCGTTTAAAAATGTTATGGATGGCGGCAGGCTTTCTGATTGCAGGCTTTTCTGCCTCATCACAAATAACAGATTCTGCTTATGTCCGCGATAATTACACTAAAATAGAAAGAAATATACCTATGCGTGATGGGATAAAGCTTTTTACAGCAATCTATATCCCTAAAAATACGGGTAAAAAATATCCATTCATGATTAACCGCACTCCATACACGGTTTCGCCCTATGGAGAAAATAACTATAAAACTACTTTAGGTCCTTCAACCCTCTTCTTAAAAGAAGGATTCATTTTTGTTTACCAGGATGTGAGGGGTAAATGGATGAGTGAAGGTGAATATGTTGATGTAAGGCCACAGATAGACAACAAAAAGTCGAAAAAAGATATCGACGAAAGTTCTGATACTTACGATACGATAGACTGGCTCGTAAAAAATGTAAGCGGAAATAATGGTAAAGCAGGAATTTACGGAATTTCTTACCCGGGTTTTTATTCTACGGCAGCTTTACCAGGATCACACAAAGCCTTAAAAGCAGTTTCCCCGCAGGCACCGGTTACAGACTGGTTTTTAGGTGATGATTTTCACCATAACGGCGCTTTCATGCTTGGCGATGCATTTAGCTTCTACTCTACTTTCGGCGTACCACGCCCCTTACCGATAACTCCTGACAAAGGCCCTAAAGGTTTTAATTTTCCAATTAAAGATAACTACAGATTTTATCTGAGCATTGGTGCATTAAAAAATGTGAAACAAAAATATTTCGGCGACAGTATTAAATTCTGGAACGACCTGATGGCGCATGGCAATTATGATGAATTCTGGAAAGCCAGAAATATCAGAACGCACCTGCACAATGTAAAACCGGCAGTATTGGTTGTAGGTGGTTTCTTTGATGCAGAAGACGCATATGGTGCGTTACAAACCTATAAGGCTATTGAAGATCAGGATCCCAAAGCCAATAATAAACTAGTGGAAGGGCCATGGTTCCATGGCGGCTGGTCCAGATCAACAGGAGACAACTTTGGAGATATCGATTTTGACCAGCCGACAAGTACATGGTATCAGCAAAATGTAGAGTTTCCATTTTTCATGCAACATCTGAAAGATGCAGCAAATGCTAATCTCGCAGAAGCGACAATATTTATTACAGGGAGCAACCAATGGAAGAATTTTACGGCATGGCCTCCTAAAGAAACAGAGAATCAAACACTTTATTTCCAGCCCGATGGCAAACTGAGTTTCAATAAACCCAGTGCTACCGATAGTTTTGACGAGTACGTGAGCGACCCCAATAACCCGGTTCCTTACCAGGATGGTGTACAGGAAAGAAGAACACGGGAATATATGATAGATGACCAGCGTTTTGCTGCCCGCAGGCCTGATGTAAAAGTATATCAGACAGAACCACTGGCAGAAGATATTACTTTAACTGGTCCCTTAATGGCCAACTTATCTGTTGCTACCACAGGAACTGATGCAGATTATGTGGTGAAACTGATTGACGTTTATCCTGAAGATGCAGCACCATCAAAAGTGAACCCAAAAGCAATTATGGGCGGATATGAGATGCTGGTACGTGGTGAAATTATGCGTGGCAAGTTCCGCAATAGCTTTGAAAAGCCAGAGGCATTTGTGCCAGGTCAGGTAACAAAGGTAAAATATGCCTTGCCGGATGTTGCCCATACTTTTAAAAAGGGTCACAGGATAATGATTCAGGTACAAAATTCCTGGTTCCCGCTGGCAGATAGAAATCCGCAGCAGTTCCTCGACATCTATCATGCGGAGGACAAAGACTTTATTAAGGCCACGCATCGCATTTATCATGACCAAACAAATGCTTCTTCATTAGCCATTACTGTTTTAAAGCCATAAATAATAATGAATAAACTCCTATTAACAATTAATGCCCTTTTATTGCTTACCAACATTGCCAGTGCACAACTGCTGCAAGGGAAGCAAGAATTTACAAGAGCTGACACCTTGAGAGGAACTTTAAGTCCGGAACGGGCTTGTTATGACTTAAACTATTACCACTTAGACGTAAAGATAGATATCGAAAATAAATTCATCAGTGGCAGCAACGAGTTTAATTTCATTGCTACCAGAGATTTTTCCTTATTACAATTTGACCTGTTCAGCAATCTGAAAGTAGAAAAAGTAGTTTATAGAGGTCAGGAATTACCTTTCAAAAGAGAATTCAATGCTGTTTTTGTCACCTTTCCAGGGACAGTCAAAAAAGGTAAAAAGGATCAGTTTAAAGTCTTCTATTCAGGAAATCCCGTTATCGCCCGTAAACCACCATGGGATGGCGGATTTATTTTCACCAAAGACAAAGCTGGAAATCCATGGGTATCTGTCGCCTGCCAGGGTTTTGGAGCGAGTTCATGGTGGCCGACAAAAGACCATCAGAGTGATGAAGTGGACAGTGTACTGATTAGTATCAGTGTGCCTAAAGACCTGCAGGAGATTTCTAACGGGCGCTTACGCAGCACGGTGGACCAGCCGGATGGTTATAAACAATACAACTGGTTTGTCAGCAATCCCATCAACAATTATAATATTACTTTTTACATTGGTAAATACGCTCACTGGACAGATACTTACAAAGGAGAAAACGGGAATCTGACGCTCGATTTCTGGTCGCTCGCAACAGACAGTGCCCTGGCAAAACCACATTGGGATGCCGATGTAAAACCCATGCTGAAAAGCTTTGAACATTGGTTCGGCCCCTATCCTTTCTATAAAGATGGTTATAAGCTCGTACAGGCACCACATCTGGGCATGGAACACCAGAGTGCAGTGGCATACGGAAACGAGTTTAAAATGGGCTATCTCGGTCGCGATCTCTCTCATTCAGGATGGGGAATGAAATTCGATTTCATCACAGTGCACGAAAGCGGACATGAGTGGTTTGGCAACAATATCACTTCAAAAGACATTGCAGATATGTGGATTCATGAAAGTTTCACCAATTACTCGGAAGCACTCTTTACAGAAACAACACAAGGCAAAGCAGCCTCATCTGCCTACGTCATCGGCATCAGGGAAAATATCAGTAATGATATTCCTATCATAGGCCATTACAATGTGAATAATGAAGGTTCGGGCGATATGTATTATAAGGGTGCAAATATGATTCATACGATCAGACAATTGATTGATAATGATGAAAAATTCAGGAGCATTTTACGTGGCCTGAATAAAACCTTCTACCACCAAACGGTAACCACAGCGCAAATTGAAAACTATATTGTGCAAGAAAGCGGTCTTAAGCTAGATAAAGTATTCGATCAGTACCTCCGTACAATCAAAGTCCCGGTTCTGAGTTATCATATCAAAGGCAATCAGCTTTATTACCGCTGGACAAATACCGTGGATGGATTTGATATGCCCGTTAAAGTGAGCTTAACCGATACAGGGAAATACACCATAATTAAACCTGCAACAGCATGGAAGTCAATCAACATTACCCCGTCTGTAACCGAAAAAACAGTCAAGGCAGATCCTGACTTTTATATTGAAGTAAAAAAAGAAAAATAAATAGTAAGCGTGCAGCAAAGAGAAAACCTATGTGTCTTATCTGAAAACCTAAAGAGATGAAAAAATTAAATACATTGCTACTACTGGCATTTTTAAGCTTTTTTGCAGAGGCCAGCGCGACCAGCTCCATTACTATTAGCAATTCATTTGTACAAGATGAACGGCAGATCGGTGGCTTTAAAGGTATTGCCGCAGGCGGTCCTTTAAATATTCAGGTAACCCTAGGTAACAAAGAATCAATCCGCCTGGAAGGTGATGAGGAAGCTATCGCAGATCTGGTTACAGAGATTAAAGACGGAATCCTGATTATCAGACCAAAAACAAAATGGAATGACTGGTCACGACGCTACAGAAATGCCAAAGTTACGGCCTACATTTCAGCAAGAAGACTAAGCTCACTTACTATGAGCGGATCGGGCAGCATGGAAATCCTGGATCCCCTTAATGGCTCAGAATTGGTTACTACGCTAAGCGGCTCCGGCAGTATCAAAGCTGCAGCAAACCTAAAATCCTTTACTGGTGTAATCAGTGGTTCAGGCTCATTAAACATGAAAGGTAAAGCCAATAACTCAAATATAACCTTAAGCGGCTCCGGCAGCTTTATGGGAAAGAATTTTTCAGTGAATGACCTTTCTGCACAAATCAGCGGGTCTGCATCGATATTCATTAATGCCCAAAGTAGTATTGAAGCAGTAATCAGCGGATCTGGAAATGTGCTGTACACCGGAGATCCAAAAATTAAAAAGACAGTATTAGGATCCGGAAGAGTGAGTAAACTATAGCTCCTTAAAAGTAGCCTCTATACCTGGAGGAGAAACCTGAGGATAATTTAAAAAAGAAAGTCCTGTTTTCGGGCTTCTGTGTTTTGTAGCAAAACACAGAAGGCCGAAAACAGGACTTTCTTTTTTAATGACTAAAACTGATATCCTACTGCAAAGAAGTTCTCTACGTATTTGATATTCTGACTTGCTTTATCATATTCATTTCTACCCGTCGTATGTACATTAGTTAATTTTGTTGTACCTACTTTGGTTGTATTCTGCAAATATAATCCTCTTGTAATGTAAAATTTAAGACCAACTTTGGCCGAGACACCATATCCTGCAACATTCCAGTAGTTGTTCTCCCCTACCTCAAATAAATGAGCATCCGTTCTCGGAACAATAAGTCCTGCACCTAAACCAGTCTCTAATGTAAGTGAAGTCTTTTGCGAAGGTGCCACCCAGATATCGTCATAACGCTCAATCTCCACATTGGCATAATTAAAACCATCCGTATGCTCATATCTTAACATATCTTCTTTAACATTGAGCATCTCACCGTTGTAGGTACCCGCATAAGCACCAGTAGGAATCCCCGGCGTAGAAATTTCATTCCCAATAACACCGTAAACTGCCACAGTCTGCGGAATATCCATTACATATTTCATATGATCCCATCCAATAGAGATGCTATAATTATCTTTTAAAAAGTAACCTACACGGAAATTGTATTGAGGAATAGAAAGTTTTCCCGGATCAAGATAATCCCAACCCAATTTAGATTGTCTGTCATGCGCAACTACATCTTTCAAGGTAAAATTATAACCCGGCCCTTTAAAGTTAATATCACTTTTACCGTACCAGGAATGGTTATAGCCCCAATGCACATAGAAATCCCCTTTTCTGGAGAAATTTCTTTTGACTTCATTCGAAAAAAGACTTTTTCCAATGATTACAGTTTGGCCGGAAGCGTCTGAGTTGACCTGAGCGTTAATTTTGAAACTTAGGGTAAATAAGAACAGTACGATGTAGATTTTTTTCACGCGACAAAAGTAGTGAAATAGTACAATTTATGTTTAAACTTATAATATATGACTTTTTAATGGCAGGAACATTAAAATGAAAAAGCCTGCTAAAACATTAAGTTCCAGCAGGCTTCATTATAAATTGTATGAGCTTAAACGCCTAACAGCAAACGTGCAGGATCTTCAAGCAATTGTTTTACCCTTACCAAGAATCCAACAGATTCTCTTCCATCAATGATTCGGTGATCATAAGATAAAGCAAGATACATCATCGGACGAACTACCACTTCACCTTTTTCGGCAATAGGGCGTTCAATAATGTTGTGCATACCTAGAATGGCCGACTGCGGCGCGTTGATAATAGGCGTAGACATCATCGAGCCGAATACACCACCATTCGTGATGGTGAAAGTACCACCCGTCATTTCCTCTATCGTTAACTTACTGTCACGCGCTTTAGTCGCTAACTCAATAACTGATTTTTCAATCTGAGCAAGCGTCATGCTTTCTGCATTTCTAATGATTGGTACTACCAACCCCTTAGGTGCAGAAACAGCAATTGAAATATCAACAAAGTCATTAAAAATTACTGCATCTCCATCAATACGTGCATTTACTGCAGGGAAGTCTTTCATTGCCTCACACACTGCTTTAGTGAAGAAGCTCATGAATCCTAAACCAACACCATATTTTTCTTTAAACTGGTCTTTATATTTCCCACGCAGATCCATGATCGGTTTCATGTTTACTTCGTTAAAAGTAGTTAACATGGCCGTCTCATTTTTAACAGCTACCAAACGTTTAGCCACTGTTTTACGTAGAGGAGACATCTTCTCTCTGCGCTCATTTCTTGCACCGGCAACAGCCGGAGCTGAAACTGGAGCTGCAGATTTTGCAGCAGGAGCCTTAGGTGCTTCTTTCTGTGCATTTAAAGCATCCTCTTTAGTAATTCTGCCATCTACTCCAGAGCCTTTTACAGAACCGGCCTCAACACCCTTTTCTGCAAGTATTTTACCCGCTGCAGGTGAAGGTGTACCAGTTGCATAGCTGTCGCCCGATTTTTCTGCTACAGGCGCTGCCTGTTTATCTTCAGCAACTACTGCTTTTTCTGCCGCAGGTACTTCTTCTTTAGCTTTAGGCGCTGCAGCTCCACCATCTTCAATCGTACAAACTACTGCACCGATCGCTAATGTATCACCTTCAGCTGCTACTGTTTTCAAAGTTCCGGCTTGTTCAGCAGTTAACTCAAAAGTCGCTTTATCAGATTCCAATTCAGCAATAACTTCATCCATTTCTACTGTATCACCATCATTTTTTACCCAACGGGATAAAACAACTTCGGTAATTGACTCGCCTACTGGCGGAACTTTTATTTCTAGACTCATAACTGTTATATTATATTTTTCTATTAATCTACATTATATACTTTACTGACCGATTTTTTAGCAATCTTCTCGTCCTGTTCTGTTACGGGCGTTTCGAAGGCTTTAGCTAAAATATAAGCCTGTTGATCGGCATGCTGTTTAGCAAAACCAGATGCAGTACTGCTGCTTTCTTTTCTTGAGATCACCTCAATATCACTGAAAACAGTTTTTCTTGTTTTACGTAACAAATAAGGCCATGCGCCCATATTTTCAGGCTCTTCCTGAACCCAAACTGCCTCTTTTACATTTTTGTAACGTTGGTAAACAGTTTCCATTTGCGCAAGCGGCGTAGGGTACAACTGCTCTACACGAACGATAGCCACATGCTTGATTTGATCTTTTTGCTGCTTTTCAAGCAATTCATAATAGATCTTACCGCTGCAATACAGTACTCTCGTTACTTCATTTGCGTTCACATTGGCATCATCAATTACCTCCTGGAACTTACCATCAGTAAATTCTTCCAGTTTAGAAACGCACATAGGATGGCGCAACAAACTTTTCGGTGTAAATACAATCAGTGGCTTTCTGAAATCACGTTTAAACTGACGACGGATAGCATGGAAAAAGTTAGCAGGCGTTGTACAGTTTGTTACCTGCATGTTATAATCCGCACACAGTTCCATGAAACGCTCAATCCTTGCAGAAGAGTGTTCAGGACCTTGTCCTTCATAACCATGCGGCAGTAACATTACCAATCCGTTTTCGCGCTGCCATTTTGTTTCTGCACTGGCAATGTACTGATCTACTACAATCTGTGCTCCGTTAAAGAAATCACCAAACTGTGCTTCCCAGATAGTTAATGCATTCGGGTTAGCCATTGCATATCCATATTCAAAGCCTAATACACCGTATTCCGACAAATGTGAATTATAGATATCAAATGGTGCCTGCTGATCAGAAAGATTAGCCAGAGGGATATATTCCTCTTCAGAATCTTCCAGTGTAATCACAGCATGTCTGTGCGAGAATGTACCACGCTCCACATCCTGACCACTTAATCTTACTCTTTTACCCTCAGATAGTAAAGTAGCATAAGCCATTTGCTCGCCCATTGCCCAGTCGAACACATGCGTAGCTGTAGCCATGTTATTACGCTCACCAAACAGTTTTTCAATTTTCTTAAAGAACTTTTTGTCTGCAGGCAGCGTACTGATTCTTTTCGCAATCTCTAAAAGCGTAGATTTCTTCACAGAAGTATTCGGGGAAACCTCAAAATCTTCTGCAGTCGCAATCCGCATATCAGACCATGCACCCGCAAACTTAACATCCTGATAAGTTGAAGTAATCTCCTTAGCCTCGTTCAGCCTTTCCTGTAAAATCCCACGGAATTCTACTTCCAGTTCTTTTGCAAGACTAGCTTCCAGCTTTCCTTCACCAATTAATTGCTGAATATAGATATCTCTCGGGTTCGCATGTTTCTCGATGCTTTTGTACAATAAAGGCTGCGTGAATTTTGGCTCATCTGCCTCATTGTGTCCAAATCTACGATAGCATAAGATATCAATGAACACATCATTTTTATATTTCTGACGGTATTCCATTGCCAGATTGATCGCATATACCAGTGCCTCAACATCATCCCCGTTCACATGGAACACAGGTGACAGCGTCACTTTAGCGATATCTGTACAGTAGGTACTTGTACGGCCGTCTTTATAGTTTGTGGTAAAACCAATCTGGTTATTGATCACCAGGTGAATGGTACCCCCGGTTTTATAACCATCCAGTCCAGCCATCTGAATGACTTCATAAACGATTCCCTGTCCTGCGATCGAAGCATCACCGTGGATCAGTATTGGTGCAATACGCGCATTGTCACCACCATATTTGAAATCGATCTTAGAACGCGTCATCCCTTCAACCACTCCATTTACTGTTTCCAGGTGGGATGGATTAGGACAAAGGCTTAAGTGCACATTTTTACCACCAACAGTGGTGACATCAGTAGAGTATCCTAGGTGGTACTTCACATCACCTCCAAAAGGAGATGCTGCACTATATCCTTTACCTTCAAATTCAGCGAAGATATCTTTATAGGTTTTTTGCATGATATTAGCCAGCACGTTCAAACGACCGCGGTGAGCCATACCAATCACAAATTCTTCAATACCTAAATCCGCACCTTTTTCGATCACTGAATCAAGCGCCGGAATCAATGCCTCAGCACCTTCCAGTGAGAAACGTTTCTGTCCAAGGAATTTTGTTCCAAGGAAGTTTTCGAAACTTACCGCTTCGTTCAATTTCTTCAAAATCCTTCTTTTCTCTTCGATGGAGAAATTAGGGGTATTTTGAACACTTTCCATTTTATGCTCAATCCAGCCGAGTACTTCAGGCGTACGTACAAATTTATACTCCGCACCAATAGAACGGCAATACGTTTTCTTCAGAAAAGCGATAATATCACTTAATTTAGCTGCACCAATACCAATTTCTACACCAGAGTTGAAAACAGTATCTGAGTCGGCCTGACTCAATCCAAAGTTTTCCAGATCTAATGTTGGCAAATGATGGCGTCTCTCCCTTACAGGATTTGTCTGCGTAAATAAATGACCGCGCTGACGGTATCCATTAATCAGATTAAGGACGTTAACTTCTTTTAAAAAATGTTCCGGGGTCTCTTCGCTAGTTGATGTAGCACCTGCTCCTCTTCCAAAATCAAAGCCCTCAAAGAATTTCTGCCAGCCAAATTCCACGGCATTAGGATCTTCTTTATAAGTTTGATAAATAGAATCGATGTATTCGGCATTTGCGCCGTTGAGATAAGATAAATTATCCATTGTTTAAGAATTGGTATAAGTATGGCAAAATTAGGATTTTACCT
>Ga0247807_10000074_pt1 | contig 95795 bp, 89 predicted proteins | sample UWRJL074202C1_FD_179931 | JGI IMG/M metagenome (GOLD analysis project Ga0247807, IMG submission 179931) | Plant litter microbial communities from Arlington Agricultural Research Station in Wisconsin, United States - UWRJ-L074-202C-1 | ecosystem: Environmental > Terrestrial > Plant litter >...
TATTAGATTGGTTCACCAAAGAATCACTGGCAATCACGATCGGCGAAGATGTCCGCCTACACATCAACCCAGCAGGGGATTGGAACGTCGGCGGCTTTGATGCCGACGCAGGGCTGACCGGCCGCAAATTGATCGTCGATAACTATGGCCCACGCATCCCGATTGGCGGCGGCGCGTTTAGTGGCAAAGACCCAAGCAAAGTCGACAGATCGGCTGCCTACATGGCGCGTAAGATCGCTATCGATTATTTGAAGGCGCGCGATGCCAAAGAAGTGTTTGTGTATTTGGCATATGCGATTGGGTTTGACCAGCCAATGGAAGCAACGGTTGTAATTGATGGCCGTGAAGAAGTTATGGAAGGATATGACCTGTCACCGAATGGGATTATCACAGCGCTGGATTTGAAGCGGCCTGTGTATGAGGAGACGGCACGGTATGGGCACTTTGGGTATGCGGGGTTTAGTTGGGATATTAATTAGATATCGGTAGTTTTATCGTGAAACATGTTTCATCGGAGTCCTCCAAGCGAATAGTTCCTTTGAAGTGTGTTTCGATAATCTGCTTGATGATATAAAGTCCAATTCCAAGTCCTTCACTCTTTTGACTTTTATGGGGTTCAAATAATTTTGTCTTAAGTTCGGAAGGTATTCCAGGTCCAGAATCTTTGACTGATATTAGCACAGAAGATTTCTGTAATCGTGATTCTATCAGTACACGTGACTGAATATTTTGTGGGGATGCTTGATCTGCATTTGTTACCAGTATGATAATTGCCTGGGCTAATCGCAGGGGATCTCCGAATATTTCCCTTTTCTTATAATCATGTGCATTTTGAATATCTATTTTTATATTGGTATTCGGTAGCTTTTTACTTAACTGTATTACCGAGTCTTTTAAGACGTCCGACACGTTGAACTTGCACACGTTATCGCTGTTTTTTATTTGCTCTCGCACTTTCTCGATAATTGCATCAATATAGTAAATACTTTCTTTCGCATGCTCTATAGCAACTGAGTTTTGATTGCGTTCTTTTATATCTTCAATATCCAGAGTTAATATACTGAGGTGATTGGCTAATTCGTGCAAAATGACTGTCGTGAGCTGTCCTAGCTCGGCAAACCTATATAGTTGTCTCATCTCTTTAATTTGTGATTCTCTTAAATTTTTTGTTTTTTCCTCAAGTCGAATAGCCAAAGAGTTTTTCTCCTTCTTAAGTTCGTTTTCGGCTTTTAATGCTCTATGCAACGCTCGCTCAGTTTGTCTACCGGAAAGCCATGATATGAGTGCAAACACACCAAAAATAAGAGCGTAAGAAACAATATCCCATGACGTAGAATTGTTATCGAGGGTGCTTCTGTCTGGATGACTTAATCCAAGTGTTGTCGAGATATGTAAGCAAATCAGTATGAAAATAGCACCTGCCGTCACGCCAATAATATATTTGGATCCTAGCATTACGCTTGCGAGGAGTATAACAAAACCGAGAATTAGAATTCCAACAGGTGCGTTAATACTCCATTCATTTAAGATGAAGATCGCTATAAATAAGTAAAGAGCCAGGATCATCCACGCTCCAATTTTTATGAATTTTTTTGAAATAAGGTATGAAGAAATAGTAAGGTGTATCAATACAATACTTCCTATTACAATTCTAGGTAATACGTATGGATGTCCCAGCAAGAAATAACTAATACATAGTAGAAATATCAATAAGCTTGTAAATATAAAAGTTCCTATAAGTATTATCTTTGTCATCATGACCGGCGTGGTTAATAATGAGCTGTTGGATATGCCCAAGATATACCTATAGCCTGGAAGCTGGGGATTTATTTTAGCGTGCATCAACTTTATATCCAAGACCGTAGGCGGTTTTAATATAAGCGGTGTCAAATGGACGATCGATTTTATCTCTCAAATGCTTGATATGTACGTCTACTGTAGTTGTCCAGCTATTGGTGTGAGAACTCCATACGTGGTCCATTATCATATCTCTCGTCATTATTCTTCCTCTATTAATAATGAGATATTCTAATATGTCGAATTCTTTTCGTCTCAATGTAATATCTTGTCCAGAACGAGATACTTTATGGCGTTCAATATCCATGATTAGATCACGATATCTCAGGAGCGACCTGAGTTGGCTTCTTGTTTGGCGTCTTCCAACCGCCGCGATTCTCGCGCGAAGTTCATCTGTGTTAAATGGTTTTGTCACATAATCATCCGCACCCGCATCTAAAAGTTTGACCCTATTTTGTATTTCACCGTTACCCGTCAGTACGAGAATAGGGATGTTTATTTTTAAATCTCTAATTTTCGAACATACATCAAACCCATCCATGTCGGGCAACCCTAGATCTAACAAGATAACCCCGTATTCGATACGCGATGCTTTATCGATTGCATCTTTTCCATTTTCTGCAATATCTACAATGTAATGCGCCTTGAGATGATATGAAATTCTTTCTGCGAGTCTAGGGTTATCTTCGACGAGAAGTAATTTCATATCATATTCCTTTGATCTTAATATTGGTTTAAGATTACGATATTTATATTAAATAATTTTTAACTTTTAGAATCAATATGCTTATATTTATTTAATTTTAGTATTGAAAATAAGTAGTACTATTAATACATGAGCATCATCCAATTCTTAGTCCACTTCATCGCCGACGGCGCCGTCGTCCTCGTGATCCTCATCGGTGCCTACGCCATCCTCTTCAAGGTTCCGAAAGGTGGCCGCTTCGAAGCCTATACTCGCATTTTGATGGCGGGACTGACATCGTATCTGGTGGCGAAACTGCTCGCTAGTATCTACCAACCCTCATTCGAACGTCCATTCCAAACGCTGGGTGTCGAAGCGGGCGCATTGTATTTGAATAACCCAGGCTTCCCATCAGACCACGCGCTGTTTGTGACGGCGATCACAGCTGCGGTGTGGTTCGAGACAAAAATGAAGAAAACCACGCTCGTACTGGTGGCATTAGTTGCCTTGATCTGTATTGGGCGCGTTGTTGCACTGGTGCATACCCCTCTGGATGTAGCTGGGGGTGTTGTCATAGGGCTGCTAGGTGCGGTATGGTATATGAATAAGCTACCGGTGGAGAAAAGAGTAACGCGCAATGGCACAAGTCATCATTGAGGATCAATATCAAACGATCATACGAAGAACTTGGGATACATGGGGACGCACAATCGTCCTAGGTGCAGTCGTCGGTTTGACCTACTGGGTCCTGACAACGCTAATCGGACACTACATCGTTGAACCTATTGCCTGCAAGTCTGTGACGAATGCAGCTGCGTGTTCGAACGCGACGCCACTAGCGGGGAACATCGCTGCGGTCTTGGTCGCTGCACTGGCTGTGATTGGTATGGTGCGCCTAGGTATTGCGCGGCCGATTATTATTGCGGTTGGTGCCGGTGCACTGCTATGGGACCTGGGGGGCTGGACACTGGGACTGTTCTGGCTAGAAGCAATCGCCTGGAGTGTAGCACTGTACGCAATCGTCTTTGCATTATTCGGTTGGATTACCCGATACGCAACACTGCTGACGAGTTTGATTATCAGCTTGCTCATCGTGCTGATCATTCGTATCGCGTTGGTGCTGTAACAGCTCTGTAATTTCGCTTTCATCTTTTTAGAATCATCAGCATAAATACACATTTATGTAGCGAAATGACGCCCAGACACAAATTACAATACATAGAAACCGCTTGGGCGGGCAGACTATCATGACGATAGTGCGCCCGCCCTGTGCGTGTTAGCTGCCCGAAAGGCTCTGCCTCGCCTCGTGGAACAGGTCCAAGAGCGCGTTGACGACGTCCGGCTCGGGAATCACCGTTGGGGGCACGATGTGCGGATCGAGCTTCCTGATGTGGCGAACGAGGAACTCGAACGACACAGCGGCGCCGGCAAGGCTAACTGCGTCGAACTCACCAGCACCGAAGACGCCGGTGTTTTCGATGTCCATGCGCGCGTCTTCGACGAGAGCAGCACCGAATGTGGTGCTGATATCTTTCGCCAAGACTTCGCTGATCTGGATCGAGACACCCATGTCGCCGATGTAGTGGAGGAAGGCTTCGAGCTGCGTGCTGTGTTCTACCACGATCTCTTGCGGTTTTTTCATACCAATGAGACTCATAGTATTTCTTTTCTCCTCAGGCACAGGGGCCTTCGCATGATGCGAGTATGTGTAATCTGTACACAAGATGAGGAGTAGGGACGCGCGTGCGTCGCTGCTGCTCATCTTGTGGTGTCTGGTTGTCAATGTACTTTGGATGGGTGAAACCTCTACAAAGTGTGTGTATTATACCACAAATCATTGAAAATATCAATACCTCTGGGTGCATGCTCCTTATGGTAAAATAACGGTAGTATTAACCTTGGGGGTTGGGTGTGGCAAAGAAGAGTGTACAGCGGGACACGAAGCCTGTAACGGCGACGAAGCTTGCGCATAAGCAGGTGACGCTGCACCATCATCACGCAAAGCCGTATCGTAAACGGCATTTTAGCTTATTAGTAGTCATGATCGCGTTCCTCGTGCTGCTGTCGATTCTATTAGCGCAGTACCGCGAGCAGGTGGTGACGGGTCTATCCAGTAGTCGCAGCTTCATCAGTGACCTCTTTACGGGTGACAAAGACTACACGTCAAACGTTAGCTCTAGTTATGGGTTTCACCTGAGCTATGATCAAAAAAAATTCTATGCAAGCGCAGTCAGCGGATCGACCGGTGATTTGTTTATTGGCGAAGAACTGACGACCGAACGGGCATATAACATTGTGCGGATCGCACCAAACTACGTATCAAACCAGGCCGATGCTACCAAGAACACGGCCCTTACGGTAACCTTCCACCCGGGTCCTTTGGGCAAGAATGACAGTATTGACGCAATCGCATTGCAGGATGGCGGCATTGATCCAGCGAACCTACAACAGGGGACCCGATCGAACGTACTACTGGACGGTACGGCATTTACCAAGACCTATTGGAAGGCGGCAGCAACGGGTGATTTACCTGCAGGGTTTGCGGCCAAATTCATCACCTACACCGGGCTGGTACAAGGTAATCCTGTGACTATTGTGCTCTCGCTGGGCGTAGGAAGCAGCGCCGAGGTGCAATATAACTCGGTCTTAGATTCAGTCCGGTTCAGCCAGGTAGTAGGACGAGTAACGGCACCCTCTACACAGGTCGCAAGTAGAGTGACAGCGTCACGCAGCGTCTTGGATATTATTACTAACACCAGCCTGGCCGCGGCAGCGAGTAGTAGCGCAGGAACGTACGACGCCGAGCAAATTGCGGCGCTGTATAGCCCGGCGGTTCCGAAGATCTATAACGCGTATTGTATGGATATTTTGCTGGACGGCAAAGCGTACCTAGAAGATGTATGTAGCGGTTCATCTGGATCAGGCTTCTTTGTCAGCTCAGATGGCTTCATTGGAACGAACGGGCACGTGGCGGTCAGTAGCCCGCGTGACTTGGTTATTTCTAACGCCATCGATGTCCTGGTGAGCAAAGGAAATGAAAAGCCATTTTTGAGTTTGCTGCAAATGAGCGCACTGAAACAGGCTGACATTCCAACGGGCGCAACGACCGCAGAGAAGCTGGGGATATATATCGATGCCTTGTATGACATCGATGCGGCTCGATTTACAGAAACAAATGCCGTCAAGAATTTATTAGTAGGCGTAACGAATCAGAATCCTGACATCGGTGCACTGCTGGATACAACGTCTGCGCGCAAAGAATACAAAGAAAAGAACGTGCTGGCTGCCACGCTGGTCGCCTATGATTATCGCGCCAATGATGGTTACGATGGGTTCCGGGCATCTGACGTTGCGATTATAAAAGTCAATGGATCGAACTTCCCGATTGTCACACTGGGGGCTATCGACACCATCCGTCAGGGTGCAGATCTTCTCATCCTGGGGTACCCGGGAAATGCGAATGAAAACGGCATCGTAGAAGCTACTTCCAGCCAGGCAACACTCACGACAGGTAAGGTCTCGGCAATCAAAAACGCGTCAGGCAGTGATAAGAAACTAATCGAGACGGATACGACCATCGGACATGGCAACAGCGGTGGTCCGGCATTCGACACGAGCGGAAATGTCGTGGGAATCGCAACCTATACCTCCGACACGACGGGCAGTGGCGATGGGATCTATAATTATGTGCGCGATATCAAAGATTTAAAAGATCTTGCTGCTAAAAACAACTTGAAATTCGATACGGCCAGCAAGACCCAGGTAGAGTGGCAAAAAGGCATTGATGATTTTTATGCTTCGCATTATTCGCAGGCGGTACAACATTTCAAAACGGTGCAGCAGCTGTACCCGAATCACTCGCGCGTTGCCGAGCTCACGGCTGCGGCCGAAAAACGTATTGCAGAGGGCAAAGACATCGTCGACTTCCCGGTGCTGCCTATTGTTGTTGCAGCATCGCTCCTGTTCGTGGGGTCAGTAACGGCTATTATCGTCATTGCGGCGCATCACAAGAAGTACCTGATATATAAAGCGGGGATCGCCCAGGGATCGGTCCAGCCAACAAAGCGGGGTGATCCAGCGCAGAAAGTTGGGGTTGCGATGACGATTCCAGTTGTTAGTCTGAAAAACCAGACTCCGCCTGCGCCAGTTACGAAGTCGGAGGAGCCGAAGCAGTAGTCCGGCACGAGATCGTACCGCTTTTGCTATACTAGGGATATGGAACAAATCTTGTTAGTGATTCTTTTGGTAGTAGTACTAGGGCTGGGTGTGGCATTATTTGCGATTAGCCGCCGCCTGCAAGCGATGAAGCCTACTGATAACACTAGTGGCATGGCGATGATCAAATCAGACGTTACGGAATTGAACCGGACGATTGCGAACCTACAGACGACATTGGGTGATAAGTTAGAGCGAAACGCAATAAACATGCAAAGTTCGATGCAGCGCCAATTGACCGAGAGTGGTAAATTAGTCAGCGATGTCACGCAGCGCCTGGCAAAATTAGACGAGACGAATCGTCGTGTTGTCGATGTTGCTGATGAACTAAAGACGCTACAGAACGTATTGCAAAACCCGAAGCAGCGCGGTGTGTTCGGTGAATACCTGCTGGAATCAGTCTTAGGTAATATCCTCCCAACTAAGAATTATCAAATGCAGTATAAATTCAAAGATGGGAACATCGCTGATGCCGTCGTATTCCTTGACAAGGGCATGATCTTGCCAATCGACAGCAAGTTCAGCCTCGAAAACTACAACCGCATGGTATCAGCACCAACGAAAACAGAGCGCGAAGAGCTGCTGAAAAAAGTCCGCAACGACCTAAAAGGCCGCATTGACGAGACTAGCAAGTATATCTTACCAGCAGAAAAGACGATGGATTTTGCATTTATGTTTATCCCAAGTGAATCGCTGTATTATGATCTTTTGATCGGTGATGTCGGTACGGGTTCATCTGCTCGTGACTTGATCGAATATGCCTTCCGCGAAAAACAAGTGATTATTGTCAGCCCAACTAGTTTCATGGCCTACCTCCAGACCGTCTTACAGGGCCTGCGTAGCTTGCAAATCGAAGAGCAGGCTAAAGATATCCAAATCCAGGTAGGGAAGCTTGGGCGTCATATTTCAGCCTTTGATAGTTTTATGGGAAAGCTTGGCAGTTCGCTTGGCACGACTGTGAATCACTACAACAATGCCCACAAAGAACTTGCGAAGATTGATACTGACGTGACGCGGATTGCAAACACCGACAAAAGCGTCGAAGCGCTGTTGATCGACAAGCCGCAAACAGATGACTAGTCACCCAGGGGTGTGCTACTATATATAACGATGTCGAAGGCTGCTTTGTTGCGTCGATGATCGAGTAAGTGTACCACTCGTGGTCGCGGCATGCCGTTCATGTCGTAACGGGGTTCGGGTCCCCCGACTCACTTGATTACTCAACCACTGGCAGTTACCGCACGGCTCTTCCCTCGGGGGGTTGAAATGTGCATCTCGGCATCCGTCCCCCTCCTGTTCCGCTAGGTGTCAGGAGGGGGACACTTTCATTTAACCACCTCCTATCGCTGCCCCATACCGGTGGGAGGAGGGCTCTTCTTTTTAGGAACTTATAAAAAGCGAAAACCCGCCAGTCCCAGAGGAACCAACGGTTCGCTGCTATGGGTGGCGGGTGGATGACTCAATCTCGAGTCAGTTTTGTGATGGGCGTGATGACGACCGGATAGACTCGGCGGTCTTCCTCGGTAATGCGGGGTAACCTCCCAATCTCCTTTATGATCTCGGACTGTGTAAGTAGCTTGCCTGATACCGGTAAGATGGCGGATGCTCCGGACAAGTCGCGTCCAGCTCGACCAGCCGTTTGGCGATCTTCAACGTCTTTGACTTTCATGGTATCTTCACTTGTCATTTTTTGCTCCAATCGGTAGTCCAACAAACAAGTTAATCGCACTATATAATATTTTACAAAATAAAGCAAAAAATACCTCGCTGGTCATAGCGAGGTATTTTTTATTAGAGAGCTATACGACTATTGGATAGTTGTTGTAGCGTTCTTGCCACGGAGCAAGTCGAAGATGACGAATCCGAGGACCGCACCAATGACTGGAGCAACCGCGTAGATAGCGAATGGCCAGATTGAGCCCCAGCTGTATGCGTGAAGCGCGATAGCAACTGCAGGGTTAATGATAGCCGTTGCACCAACGTAGCTTGCAGCACTTACAGCGATCATGAGCGCTGTGAAGATACCAAGACCTACAGTAAAGGCAGCAGCAACACGGTCTTGAAGTTCACGAGTCGCGTTAGCGATAGCGAAACCAAGGATTGCAGTACCAGTTAATTCAGCAAAGAAGATGTACCATTCTTTACCACCAAGCTTAGCGACGTCAGCTGCAGCAAATAGTGCTGGAGCAGTTTGGCCGTAAGCAGCTGCTGATGCGCTAACCGCGTCAGCACCACCGATGAAGCCACTGAGTACGATGTACGCAAGTGCTGCACCAAGCAGTTGGGCGATGATGTAACCGACTGCACGTAACCAACCAATGCGGCGAGTTACAAGCGCACCGATAGTGATCGCTGGGTTAACGTGTGCACCAGAAATTGCACCGATTGATAGGACGATGCCTACAAGTGCAAATAACACAAAGATTGGTTGTCCTTGACCGGCGATGACCACGCCCGCGAGCAAGAATGTTCCTACTAGTTCAGCGCCAAGTGCGCGCCAAAGTGTTACTGATCGTGCTGATTGCTGGATGCGTCCAGCAAATGTGTTCTTCGTTGCAGCAGTAGGAGCTGTCGTAACGGTTGTTTTGGCAACAGTCTTTTTAGGGGCTGTTGGTTTCTTAGTTGTCGAAGTTTTCTTCGTCGTAGCCATAGTATGTTTCCCTCCTTATAGTCAACATGGTTACAGTATAGCATAAACAACAAGTGTCTAGCGGGTGTATACTAGAGGTATATGGCACTATTTGTACGACAAGACGAGAACAGATCAGAACTACAGCAACGACTCGCAACAGAATTGCAAGAACGTGCGCGCGCAAAAGCGAAGCAAGCCGAGCAACCAGATGGTGTAACGGACTCTGCATATATTAAAGGCACAAAAGAAACGACGTCCCTGGCGTGGGTGTGGGCGATTATTGCCGTCCTTGCAATCGGTGTCGTTATCTTTTTAATGATTACATCAGGCAGTTAACGGGCTTACCGATAGCACCGTTATAGCGTATAATAACCACTAGTTATGCCAAGTCACGATATAGACGCTGTACGTCAGCAACTTTTGAAGCGGGTGGAAGCAAGCGAGACACCTCGCGATGTTTTACGTGCGCCAGAATTTAAAGACCTTTATAGCGCAATAGGAACACTCAGCCCAGAAGAAAAAGGTCCGTACGGAAAAGCGGTCAACGAATTAAAGCAAGCAGTTGAAGCGGCTGTTGAAGCACGCACGATGCAGCTTGAAAGCGGCGATGTTATTGCACTGGATGTGACAGCACCGTGGGATGTAAATAGTAGCCGACCAGCCTTCCTTCCGACGAATGAAGGTTCGCAGCACCCCCTAACAAAAGAGATGGACACGGTTGTAAATATCTTTACACGTATGGGCTTTGATGCGGTTGAATCTCGTCAAATCGACGATGACTTCCATATGTTTGGTTCACTGAACTTTCCTGAAAATCACCCTGCACGCGATGGCTACGATACCTTCCGTACCGAAGAAGGCTTTATTCCTCCTGCACACACCAGCACGATGCAGAACCGTATTCTACAAGAAGGCAAAGCCAAGCTTGAAGCTGGTGGCCAAATCGCTGCGATTAGTTACGGCCGTGTATTCCGCAACGAAGATGTCGATGCGACACACGAACACACTTTCCATCAGGTAGAGGGCGTGTTTGTCAGTAAAGATGCAACACTTGGCGATATGCTAGGGACACTTCGAAGCTTCTTTGAGGTGTACTATGGGCAATCGCTACGTATTAAAACCCAGCCAGCGTATTTCCCGTTCGTCGAACCTGGCCTAGAATTCCAGATCGAAAAACCCGCGGCGTTAAATGGTAAACCGGGTGAGTGGTTAGAGATGCTGGGGTGTGGAATGATTCACCCGAACGTGTTGACCGCTGCTGGTATTGACCCGACTGTCTATCGTGGCTTTGCATGGGGCGGTGGTATCGAACGTCTCGTGATGCTGAAGTATGGCATTGAAGACCTGCGTCACTTTGAATCTGCAAAACTTAATTTCATGAGGAAATTCGCATGATCATTTCCGTAAACTGGCTGAAGAAATTTACTGACATCGATGTTTCGATCGAAGAACTGACCGACCTAATTGGTGCGCGCCTCGTTGAAATCGAAGGCGTTGAAAACATTGGTGAAAAATATAATGACGTCTACATCGTGAAAGTTGTAGAGTGTTCACCTGTCCCTGATTCGGATCACTTGAACCTCACGAAGATTGATGATGGCGGCCGCGTTGAAAACGTGGAGCGTGATGAAAATGGACTTGTCCAAGTTGTTTGTGGCGCACCAAATGTTACAGCAGGAATGCTAGCTGTCTGGTTACCGCCACATAGTACCGTTCCTGAAACATTTAACGATAAAGAACCTTTCGTACTGGGTGCACGCGCACTTCGTGGATACATGAGTAACGGTATGCTTGCCAGTGCAAAAGAACTGGATCTGTTCGAAGACCATACTGGCATCGTCGTCATTGATAAAGATGCCGCACCAGGAACTCGCTTCGCTGAAGTGTACGAATTAAACGATTATCTATTGGATATCGAAAACAAATCGCTGACGCACCGCCCTGACGCATTCGGTATTATTGGCTTTGCGCGTGAAGTCGCCGGTATTCAAGGTAAAGACTTCAAAACTCCGGACTGGCTGCAAGATCTACATCCTGTAATTGGTACAGATAATTCCGTAGAAGCACCAACTATCACAATTGACGACCCGTCGTTGTCTGACCGATTCCAGGCGATCGTATTAGCAGGTGTTGAACAAGGTGCGCAATCACCGTTAGAAGTACAGACCTATCTTGCGCGCAGCGGCGTCCGCCCAATTAGTGCGATCGTCGATGTTACGAACTACATGATGTTATTGGCAGGTCGTCCTCTGCACGCCTTTGATTACGATAAGCTTTTAGTCGTAAACGACGGTAAGGCAGACATTCACGTTCGTGCTGGCCGCGCCGGCGAAACGCTTGCGTTGCTAGATGGTCGTGTCCTTGAATTAAGTGAAGATGACATTGTCGTCGCTAATGGTGAAACAGCCGTGAGCCTCGCTGGTGCAATGGGTGGCGCTGCAACTGAAGTCGACGCATCGACGACGCGTATCTTGCTTGAAGCTGCGACATTTAACTTGTACAAACTTCGCGCTGTGCAAATGCGACACGGTGTCTTTACGGAAGCCATTACGCGTTTGACAAAGGGGCTTCCTGGCGCACTCGGCGCACCGGTGCTTGTCGAAGCTGCAAAAATGATGGGGCAATTTGCGCAGGCGGTGCCTGTGAGTGCGATCGGTGATGCGTATCCTGGACAACACGATCCAATTGTCGTGACCCTCCAAGATACTCTCGTAAACGAAGTGCTTGGCACGCAGTTTGCTGCCGTTGATATCAAAGACCTCCTAGAGAATGTTGAATTTGCTGTTGAGCTGAATGAATCAACACTTTCTGTTGTTGTGCCATATTGGCGAAATGATATCCATATCGCAGAAGATATCATTGAAGAAATCGGTCGCCTGAGCGGGTTTGACTCTATTAACCCTGTACTTCCCGCGCGCGACTTCACCGCAGTGTTACCGGCACAGTTCGACACCCTTCGCACAAAACTGCGCAGTACGTTAGTTCGCGCCGGTGCAAATGAAGTCTTGACGTACACCTTTATCCATGGCGATGTCATGCGCAAGGCGGGGCAAAATCCCGACACTGCGTACCGCATCACCAATAGCATTAGTCCCGACCTGCAGTACTACCGCCAAAGTATTACTCCGAGCCTGCTGGCAAATATCCACCAGAATGTCCGTGCGGGATATGATCACTTTGCACTATTCGAAATGAATAAGTTCCACACCAAGCTTCTACCACTCACCGAAGAAGGTGTTCCGCGTGAACTTGACGGCCTTGCCTTTGTTATAACAACTGGTAAAAAGGCAAACAAGAAAACAGGCGCCGCATTTTACGAAGCGAAACAGTATCTTGAATACATCGCTGCCGAGCTGGGACTAGAGTTTGCCTATGAACCACTTGAAGCAGATGCAAGCTATCCTGTGACTGATCCGTATGAACCACTGCGTAGCGCGCGGGTCTGGGATGCAAAAACACGCGAACGTATCGGAGTCATCGGTGAGTTCAAACGATCGGTCCAAAAGGCATTTAAGCTATCAGACAATACTGCCGGATTTGAGATTGCACCACGAGCCCTCGCGAAGCTAACTGATACTGTTGAGCCAAGCTATGAGCCCCTCAGTAAATATCCAAGTACCGACCGCGACATTTGTTTCCAAGTCCCTGCGGATGTTTCATACCAGCAGGTATACGACGCAGCAAAAGAAGCATTAAAGACGACGCAGGTTCGAACAACGGTTGTGCCGCTAGATATCTACCAAGCCGAATCTGGCGAAACGAAGAACATTACGCTACGGATCACCCTCGGTGCATCCGACAGGACGTTAACTGGTGAAGAAGTAAATACATTAATGGCCGACGTGACTGGTACAGTGACCGCAGCAACACAAGGAAAGGTGATTTAATCATGGCAGCAACAAGAGGACAGCAAATTGGTATTTGGATTATCGCCGTCGCGATGACCGTCGGGACAATTGGATCATTTATTGTATTGATTCTTGCAAGCGATAACGACGCAAAGGATGCGGCAACAACTGCAACCAGCCAAGCTGAACAGCTTAAAGCATATCAAGAACAAGCAAAAGAACAGGCTCAATTGAATGCCGACAATTCAATCGCAATCGAAGGCTATAGTGCTGAAACATTTGATGCAGCATCAGTCACTGCACTACAAAAGGAAATCCTTGTATCAGGAACGGGTGATGAAATTAAAGATACCGATTCTATTAAAGTGAGCTACTTTGGCTGGACGAGTGATGGAGTGATCTTTGATAGCTCAACGAAAAAAGACACAAATACCGATACCCCAATTGCATTGTCGCTCAGCGGCGTTATTAAGGGATGGACGGATGGACTTGCGGGTCAACGTGTTGGCAGTACAATCAAGCTGACAATTCCGGCGGATCAGGCATACGGCGCAACCGGATCGGGAATTATTCCTGCTGACGCACCGCTGCAATTTATCGTGAAAATTCACTCAATCGAATCAGCAGCGTAGTCATCACGCATATGCTATACTTCGTATAGTAATAAATAAAAGTAATTGAGGGGAATGTATGGACAATTCAGTAAAAGAAGTAATTATGATCGGAGCAGGGCCAAGTGCTCTCGCCGCTGCTATCTATACGACGCGCGAAGATATTGATACAACTCTATACGAAAAGAGTGCTATTGGTGGACTCGCCGCTATTACTGACATGGTTGATAACTACCCAGGCTTCGAAAATGGCATCGAGGGACTGATTCTTGCTGGACACCTCGAAAAGCAAGCAGAACGCTTTGGTGCACACATTGACTATGGTGATGTAACGGCGCTCCGTGAAGAGGGTGACCTGAAAGTTGTAACCGTCGATGGTGTCGAAGTAAAGGCCAAGGTTGTATTGATCGCGACCGGGAGTGACTACAAGAAAATCGGTGTTCCCGGCGAAGCTGAATACTATGGCCGTGGCGTACACTACTGTGCAACGTGTGACGGTGCATTTTACCGCGAGAAGAGACTTGTCGTTGTTGGTGGTGGAAACTCAGGCTTCCAAGAAGCACTGTTCCTTACGCGCTATGCAACACACATTGATTTGCTTGTTCGCAGTAAAGTTTCTGCGAGCGATGTCCTGCAACGCGAAATGCAGAAATATGTCGACGCAGGTAAAGTTACAATTCACTTGCAAACCGTAACAGAAGAAATCATCACGACTGACGGCAAAGTTACTGCCGTCCACGCAATCCAAAATGGTGAGTCTGTCATGTTCGATACGGACGGTATCTTTGTCTTCGTTGGATTGTTGCCGAACACTCAGTTCCTTGAAGGGAGTGGTATTGAACTGGACGAGCGCGGGCTGATCAAGACCGACATGCACCTTGCAACCAACCTCAAAGGTGTCTACGCCAGCGGTGACGTCCGAAGTGGTGCCACGATGCAAATCGCCAGTGCTGTTGGAGAGGGCGCGTCTGCTGCACTCTCAATTCGTGAATACCTAGACGAGTATCACCGCGAAGCAAAAGCTTAGCGTATAAATTTGCGGTAGAACGATTCAAGTTGACCGATAATTTTCATATCGGTGGTCTCGAGTGCAATTTCGCGCGTGCCGAACAAAACTCCAGTGTATGCAAAATTATGTGAACCCGAGATGGCAACTTTAGAACCATCCTTCATTGTGAAAATAATAAATTTTGCATGGAGGTATGGTTCTTTTTTGTACAGCGTTTTCAGGCCGCTAAACAGCATGCTTGATTTGATCAGTGTGCGATTCAATAGGTCTGCCTGTTCGGGACGATTAAAATATAATTCAGCATTGCGCTTCTTGAAAAGGCGTGACAGCTTTCCCGTAGGGCAGTACTGCGAGACAAACAGGATGTGTTCGGCTTCTTTGGCAAGCTCCAGCGCACGTCGGTAGATGATAGAGTGCGCGATGATGCCACCGTCAATCAGGACAGAGTTGCCTTCGAGTTCGTGATTCACACTCGGATAATTAGTAGAGGTGCGTTCGGCTTTGATGATGCGACCTTGTTCGTAGGCAAGGCGATCTGCGAGGCGATTGCTCTCAACGCGGAACATGTAATCGGTGTTCTCGGCGACACCGCCCTGGTACATGTTGACGCCGCCAAATACGAAGCAGGTATCATCGATAATGCACCACTTGCTATGAGTACGGCCATTCAGCAATGTCGTGCGGGCGCGTCCAAGCCACAAGAATTTCACGCCAGCGGCGCGGAGTCGTTTGACCATCGTATTTACTTCTTTGACGCCTGGGCTGTAATAGCGGAGAGGGAGGAATCCACCACTGACTTCGCCGTAGGTAAAGATATCTGCAGTAACCGTTACTTTAACACCACGGCGCGCCGCAGCTTCAAGCGCTTCGATAAGTTCATGAGTTGCGGGATGATCGGCGATTACCATCGAGATCAAAAATATTCGATCCTGGGCTACTTTCGCGCGTTCGGTTGCTTGTTGGACGTATTCGCTGGCGGTAACTAATTTCATATGCATTACGGCTTGATTATAAACTGTCTGGTGCTTTATCACTAAAAACTGATAAAATACAGGTAATAGAACGAAGGAGAACGAAATACTATCATGGCAGACTTTAATAAGATCCTTACACCTGGTGATTACGAAAACGGCATCGTACATGTTGTGAACGAAATCCCAGCGGGTAGCAGCAACAAAATCGAATGGAACCGTGACCTTGCGGTTTTCCAGCTTGATCGCACTGAACCGACTATTTTTGGCAAGCCTACGAACTACGGTTTTATTCCACAAACACTCGATGAAGATGGCGACGAACTTGATGCACTTATCATCACCAGCGAACCATTACCTACCGGTATTTTCCTTGAAGCAAAAATTATTGGTGTTATGAAATTCCAAGATGATGGTGAAGTCGATGACAAGATTGTTGTTGTTCCATCTGACGACCGTAACAACGGCAACACTATTAACTCACTGCAGGATATCCCGCAGAAATTGATTGATCAAATTGAATTCCACTTTAATCACTACAAAGATTTGAAAAAAGCCGGCACAACAACAGTACAAAGCTGGGGTGACATCGAAGAAGCGAAGTCTGTGATCCGCGAATCAATTGAACGCTGGAACGCTAAATAGTGACTTCTGACGACCAGCAGGTCATCGATTCTCAACAACTCGTTATCAATGTTTTTAAGGCATTTCGCGGCGAGCTGCTGAGTGTATTCGGAAATATCGAACACACCAGTAAGGCCGATCACTCACCGGTTACTGTGTACGACGTTAAGGTCGAGGAAGCATTAAAAGCTTCACTTGCAGATGCGTTCCCTGAAATCGGGTTTGAAGGCGAAGAAACCGGTGCGTCCGGTAATCGTGAAACCTATTGGTTGGTTGATCCAATCGATGGTACCTCAAGCTTTATTCGCGGGCTGCCGTTCAGCACAAACATGGCCGCGCTCGTTCATGACGGTGTTGTTATTGCTGCTGTTATTTACGATTTCGTAAACGACGTGCTGTACACGGCCCTGAAAGGAAGAGGCTCATTCAAAAATGGTGAGCGTATCCAGTTGAAAGAGCGCCCGGAAGGGAGTCATTTTGTCTATGCGATGTCACACACTGGTTTTGGGCATATTCAAGAAGCACTCAGAGAACTCAAGATGCGCACCTTATTACCAGTTGGTGCATCCGGACATGAATATGCGCTACTTGCCGAGGGTAAGATCGACGGCATCGTCAATATGGAACGCGGCCGAGGACTACATGATAACGCACCTGGCGTATTGTTGGTTGAAGAAGCCGGGGGTATCTTGTTACCGTACGATGATGAGTCTGGTGTATACCGAAGCCAATTTGTGATCGGTTCACCGATCGTGGTTGAACTCATCGAACACAGCGGACTTTTGTAGTTCCGCTACTTGTTCTTTTTTTGCATTGTCTTGTGACGGATGATCGCGGCTGCGTGACTAATGCCGCCAATAACACCGAGCTGACGGAGATGTGCACGTAGTTTGTTACGGGCGTGTGTGGTGGTAATGAGATCCATCCACGCTTGTTTCGGCGTTGAGGTCTTCTTGGTCATAACCTCGACAATATCGCCGTTCTGTAGCGGCTTGTCGAATGGTTGGATTGCACCGTTCACGCGGAAGCCGTAGGCATGTTTGCCAATGTCGCTATGGACAAGGTACGCGAAGTCGAGCGGCAGTGCACCCTCTGGAAGATTATAGATATCGCCCTTAGGTGAATACACGAAGATGCGGTTACCAAATAGGTCTACGTTCAGCTGATCGGCAGTAATGTCTTCGCCGCTACGCAGCTTGGTTGCGATTTCCTGCATCTGGGTGATCCACTGCATGTGCGTCGGTAGTACGGCACTCTTTTTATTACGCGTGTAATCTTTGGAGTTCTTTTGTTCGTGGTAGTGGAAGCTGGCTGCCAGACCGCGCTCTGCGAACTCGTGCATGTCGTAGGTACGAATTTGAATTTCAACAATTTGTTTTTGTGGAGTAATGACGGTCGTGTGAAGGCTTTGATAGCCGTTGGGTTTAGGGATCGCGATATAGTCTTTGATGCGCGAAATCATTGGTTGGTATAGTGAATGGATAATACCAAGAACGCGGTAACAGTCTTCTTTTGTTTCGACGATGACACGCAGTGCCATCAAGTCATAGATGTCGTCCATGTTGCCGTTTACTTTTTTCAGTTTCTTGTGCAAGCTGTAGATGCTTTTGACGCGACCGTTAATTTCGGCAGCGATCTTTTCCTTTTTCAGAACTTTGTCGATCTCTTCGCGAACCGCACCGAGTTTGCGGGTGCTTTTACCAAGCCGCTTACGGACGACGTTTTGTAGCTTTTTAAATTCTTCGGGATCGAGGTAGCTAAAAGCGAGCTCTTCGATTTCCATACGCACGCGACCCATACCCAATCGGTCGGCCATCGGTCCAAAGACCTCGAGGCTTTCGCGCGCGATCTTTACTTGTTTTTCTTTTGACATGTGTTGAAGAGTCTGTAGGTTGTGGAGACGGTCGGCGAGCTTGATGATGATGACGCGCACATCTTGTCCGACGGCAATCAGAAGCTTCGAAAGATTATCCTTTGTCTGCGGGAGGTAGGCGGCGAGGTCTTGCATGCCTGCACGGGCTTGAGAGACTTTTGTGACGCCATCAACGAGGAAGGCGGCATCTTTCCCAAATAGGGATTCAAGCTGTTGCAAAGACGTGTCAGTGTCTTCGACAGTATCGTGGAGCACGCCTGCGATCACGCTATCGATGTCCATGCCCCAGTCGACGAGGGTGGCAGCGACAGACAAAGGGTGGATAATGTACGGCTCGCCACTTTTGCGTTTCTGGCCTTCATGGGCATTCGTTGCAATATCGATGGCATGCTCAAGATCGAGGATTTGATTCTCTTCGTAATGTGGTCGGGCTTTCTCGAGAAGTTCACTCTTTTTCATAGCCTTATTAGTATACGAATGTTTTAATTTTTTGTCAGGTAAAGAATTGTTTTGACTTCGCCCGCGCGCCGTATATACTAAAGTGGTTATGATTATTTGGGTAAACGTGTAATCAGGGGAGAACTGAGTCAATGAGTAAAACTAAAATTGGTATTAATGGGTTTGGCCGTATTGGACGCAATGCGTTTAAAATTGCTTTCGACCGAAGTGATCTTGAGATTGTTGCTATCAACGACCTTACGGACACAAAGACACTTGCATACTTGCTGCAACACGATAGCAACTACGGTGCATACAAGAATACTGTCGGCTACGATGACACGGGTATTATTGTAAACGGCACACACGTAAAAGTACTTGCAGAACGCGATCCTGCGGCGCTGCCATGGGGTGATCTTGATGTTGAAATCGTTATCGAATCAACAGGGCGTTTCACCGAAAAGGAACAAGCTGAGCTCCACATCAAAGCTGGTGCAAAGCGTGTTATCATCAGTGGTCCAAGCAAGAGCGATGGTGTTGACACTATTGTCCTCGGCGCAAACGAAGACGCAATCGAAGGTGCAAGTGAAGTAATCAGCAACGCAAGTTGTACAACAAACTCACTCGGTGCTGTCATGGCGATTATCGACGCAGAATTCGGTGTTGAAAAGTCACTTCTTACGACAGTCCACAGTTACACAGCGAGCCAAGCTATTCAAGATGCACCTTCAAAGGATCTTCGCGAAGGCCGCAACGCTGCTGAAAACATCGTTCCTACAACAACTGGTGCAGCAATCGCTGTAACGAAGACACTTCCACAACTACTTGGTAAGTTTGACGGACTCAGTATCCGCGTTCCAACCCCAGTTGTTTCAATCAGCGACATTACTGTCCTGCTTGGAAAAGACGCAACAGTTGAAGAAATCAACGCAGCGTTCAAACGTGCAGCTGCTGAACCTTTCTACCAGGGTATCCTCGGTGTTAGCGAAGAGCCACTTGTCAGCCGCGACTACATCGGTAACAGTCACTCTGGTGTTGTTGACCTCCTACTCACAAAAGTTGTTGGCGGAAACCTTGCAAAGATCATGGTTTGGTACGACAACGAATGGGGTTACAGTAACCGTCTCGTTGAATTAGTCGCTGACGTGGGAAAGAGCTTGCACGCGTAAGCGTAAACAGCTTATACTTTAGGTAGCTATGAAGATCTTTTTGGGTAGTGATCACAACGGGTTCCATATGAAGGAGAAAGTCTTCGCGTATCTCGCGAAGCACGGTTACGATGTCCAGGACGTGGGTGATACCACGCTAAATCCTGATGATGACTTCCCTGAATTTGCGCAGTTGGCTGCTCTAAAGGTTCTGGGTGAGGACGACGGCGAAGGACGTGCCATCCTCCTATGTGGGGGTGGCCAAGGAATGGCTATGGCGGCAAATCGTTTCAAGGGTATTCGCGCCAGTGTTGTCTGGGATGCATTCGAAGCAAAGATGACTAGGAACGACAACGACAGTAACGTCCTGTGTATGCCATCACGTATTCTGGAAGATAACGATGCCGCATGGCAAGGTATCATCGAGACCTGGGTAAGTACGCCGTTTGCGTCTGCTCCTCGCTATAAGCGCCGTAATGCGCAGATTGACGAGCTGTAAAGATGAGCGAGATTACGCCGACGATCCTGTCTGAAACCGCGGAGGCGTATAAGGCAGCTGTCGAGCGTATTCAGCCGTTCGCTCATCGAGTGCACATTGATATTAGCGATGGTGAATTTTCACCAAGCTTTTTAGTCCCAGAAGCGCAACTGTACTGGCCACCAGAATGGCAAGTTGACGTACATGCAATGGTAGCCAGGCCGAGCGAACACCTGGCGGCGATTATCGCATTGAAGCCGAGTTTGATTATCTTTCACGCTGAGGTTGAAGAGGATAAGATTGCCCTGATTAATCAAATCAAAGCCGCAGGTATCAAGGCTGGCGTTGCGCTGTTAAAGACAACAGTACCATCGACTATTGTCGATGTTATCAAAGCGGTTGACCACGTCATGATCTTTTCCGGTGATTTGGGAAAGAATGGCGGAACGGCGAGCTTGATGCAGCTCGAAAAAGTAAGGATCATCAAGGCACTCAATCCTGCGGTAGAGATTGGTTGGGATGGCGGAGTCACTATTGAAAACGCATACACACTGTCACAAGGAAGTGTTTCTGTTTTGAATACTGGGTCTGCAATCTCAAATGCTGATGACCCAGCTGCGGCATACGAGGCGTTAACAAAAGAAATTAATAAGCATGGAGTTATTTAGGTGGATAAATTAACAATTCCTCAGATCGAAGAAAAGGCGAATGATATTCGCAAAGACATCATTAGCATGTTGGAACACGCTGGTAGTGGTCACAGTGCCGGCCCGCTAGGTATGGCTGATATTTTCGCTGCACTGTATTTCAATATCTTGAACATCAATCCAAAAGAGCCTGAGTGGGCGGAACGAGACGTCTTCTTTCTTAGTAATGGTCACGCCGTTCCTGTGCAATACGCTGCAATGGCTGAGTCTGGATTCTTTGAAGTTGAAGAACTGCAGACACTTCGTCAATTCGGCAGCCGCCTACAAGGACATCCTGAACGCGAAAAACTTCCAGGCCTAGAAAACACGAGTGGTCCACTGGGGAGCGGCCTTTCGCAAGCTGCTGGCTACGCCTACACCCTGCAGTACATCGATGATGTAAAACACCGGTTCGTTTACGTGATGATGGGCGATGGCGAATTGAATGAGGGTAATATCTGGGAAGCTGCAATGTTTGCGGGTAAAAACAAATTGTCTCAGTTGGTCGCATTCATTGACCGTAACAATATCCAGATCGACGGTAATACTGAAGATGTGATGCCGCTCGAAGATCTAAAAGGTAAGTGGGAGACTTTCGGCTGGCACGTCATTGAAATCGACGGTCATAACATCGAAAGTATTATTGATGCAACGAGTCAGGCACGGGCTATTACTAACCGACCGACGGTTATCATTGCGCACACGATCCCAGGTAAAGGTGTGGACTTTATGGAATATGACTACAAATGGCACGGTATGCCGCCTAATAGTGAACAAGCTAAGATCGCATTAGAGAAGCTACGAACACTTGATGGAAAAATTACGCACGAAGGAGCCGGAGTATGAGTTACCCACTAGACCCAGCGCTATTTAGCGATGATATGAAACTTGATCCAACCCGTGCTGGATTTGGCCGCGGCCTTAAAGCAGCTGGTGAGGCGAACGAAGCTATCGTCGCACTATGCGCCGACTTAACAGAAAGTACACAGATGCACTTATTCCGCGATGCTTTTCCAAAGCGTTTCGTCGAGATCGGTATTGCTGAACAAAATCTCGTCACGGTTGCCAGCGGTATGGCACGCGCGGGTAAAATCCCTTTCACTAGTAGCTACGCGGCATTTAGCCCGGGGCGTAACTGGGAGCAGATTCGTACAACTGTTACGTTGAACAACCAGCCCGTAAAGATTATCGGTTCCCACGCCGGCATTTACACAGGTAAAGACGGCGCAACGCACCAAATGCTGGAAGACATCGCCTTGATGCGTGTACTACCCAACATGGTTGTCGTTGCTCCTGGTGACGCAATTGAGGCGGAGAAAGCAACAAAGGCAATTGCCGAAAACGGCAAGCCAAGCTATCTACGCTTAGCGCGTGAAAAGACGCCGGTCTTTAGTATGGAAGAGTCACCGTTTGAACTAGGCAAAGCCTATGTATTGAAAGAGGGCGTTGACGTACTATTGATGGGCACAGGAACGATGACCTACCAGATGCTGCTTGCGGCTAAGATATTAGCCGAAAATGGTGTCGATGCAGAAGTCGTGCACGTTCCAACGATCAAACCACTTGATGAAGAGACGATCCTGACAAGCGCGAAGAAGGCCGGACGCGTTGTGACGGCGGAAGAAGCTCAAATCGCGGGCGGCTTCGGAAGCGCTGTTGCTGAACTGCTTTCTGATAAGTTACCAATGCCAGTACTGCGCTTGGGCGTCCAAGATCGCTTCGGCGAATCAGGTGATCCAAAAGAAATTTTTGAGGCGCTTGGACTGACGGGTGAGCAAATTGCAGAACAGGTGAAAACTTGGATCGATACTACACACCGTTACCACCAAGAATAATAGAAAATAATCACAAAGGGACAATACTATGGGCATATCTATTCGAGAAATTCGCGACAATACAACAAGGGCACGTCATTTGATGCAGCGTTCACGTCAGCAACACTTTGCAGTTGGTGCGTTCAACATCGATAATCAGGATACGATCATCGCTGTTATGGAAGCGGCGCAGGCAACAAATTCACCGATTTTGGTAGAAGTTACTAAGGATGAAGTCAACTCGATGGGACTTGATAACATCCGCGACATGATTGATAACTACAAGCGTCAGTATGGCGTTGAAGTATATATCAACCTTGACCACAGTCCAACAGTTGAAGACGCAAAACGCGGTATCGACGCAGGCTTTGAGTTTATTCACATCGACGTTTCACAAGCGAACCACGAAGCGACTGATGCAGAGATTATCGCAGCAACAAAAGAAGTGGTTGAGTACGCTAAGTTTACAGGCGCCCTCGTTGAAAGTGAACCACACTACTTCGGTGGAAGCAGCAATCTTCACACAGAAGACATCGACTACGAAGAAATCAAAAAGACGTTCTCTACACCAGAAGGCGCAAAAGCTTTCATCGACGCAACGGGAATTGATACGTTCGCTGCTGCGATCGGGAACCTCCATGGCAAGTACCCAGTACCAAAACAACTTGACCTCGAACTTCTGCAGGCAATTCGTAATAACATCGATTGCCAAATCAGCCTACACGGTGGAAGCGGCACACCCGGTGAACAGTTCCAGCAAGCTGCGCAAATTGGCGTAAGCAAGGTGAACATTAACAGTGACCTTCGTTTCGCTTTCCGCGAAAACCTCGTCAAGACACTCGCTGATAATCCTGATCAATACGCCGTCGTAAAAATCATGGGTCCAGTTCGCGATGCAGTTCGCGTTGTCGTAGAAGAAAAGATTGCCGCACTGGGTAGTGCGGGCAAAGCAGTTCTTTAGCAGCGTAAAGATTGAGTCTTAGCTGCGCTTTGACTCAATCGCTGCAAGCAATGATGCAAATGAAGCTTTGAACTTCGCTACACCCTCGTTCTCGAGGGTTTTTGCTACATCCTCCAAATCGATACCAACTTCGGTAATCTGACGGATGATGTCTTTCGCGTGTACGATATCATCGAGTGACAGGCTACGCGCGTCTTCAGACAGGTGATCGATGATCTTTTCGATCGTCGGTTCTGGTAACGTATTGACGGTGTGCGGTGCAATTAAGTACCGAACGTACAGAAGGTCGTCATAGTCAGGGTTCTTTGTGGATGTTGACGCCCAAAGTAGGCGTTGAATAGCGGAACTCTTTGGTTCAAGGACGGCTGCATCGCCAAATTGCTGTAGGAAGATGTCATACGCCATGTGTGCCTGTGCGATTGCCGCTTGTCCACGCAGATTTAACGCTTTTTCGGTGCCGATAGCTTCAAGGCGTGCATCGATTTCTGCATCGACGCGACTAATAAAGAATGAAGCAACGCTACGGGCGTTATTGATGTGACCGAGCGCGTGTGTAGCGCGGTGCGCTTCAGCAACTTGGCTGTAGTGATCGAGACTGAAGATAAGTGTTACGTTGACGTTTATGCCGCTTTCAAGCAGGTCGTGAATCGCAGGAACACTGCCATCAGTAGCAGGTACTTTGATCATCAGGTTTGGAATGTTAAGTTCTTGCCATAGCAGTTTTGCCTGCGCTGCAGTTGCGAGCGCGTCGTCTGCGAGTTCAGGGGAGACTTCGAGTGAAACATACCCGTCGATACCATCACTTGCATCCCAGACGGGCTTTAAGAGTGTTGTTGCTGCACGAATATCTTCTTCGACAAGTTTCCAGTAAATTTCCTCTGCATTAAGTCCCTCGGCCATAAGTTGGCTAATCTGCGCATCGTATGCTGTACTCTTGGTAATTGCATTTTCCATGATGGTTGGATTAGAGGTTAATCCGCGTACGCCATTGTCGATATACTCTTGTAATTTACCTGATGAAATAAGTTCTCGTGAGAGATTGTCGACCCATGGACTTTGGTTGAAATTTTCGTGTAGTTTTTGTAGATGATTCATTTGTCATTAGTATAGCAAAAGATGTATCATAGTGCATATGATTATAATTTGCGCATTAGGTGCCGCTTCGCAAGATGTTTTCTTGAGCGGAAAAGGAATAAAATCTCAACTCGATGCCTCGACGAATGAGTACGTAGAAGAATTTAAATTAGGGGCAAAATTAAACGTAGAACACGTCGTCTTTGCGACCGGCGGCGGCGCAACAAATGCAGCAGTGACATTTAGTCGCCAAGGCTTACAAGCCAGTTTTATTGGGCGTGTCGGACATGACGTCGCAGCCAATGGCGTGATGAGTGAGCTCGACAAGGAGCATGTTGACACCTCGAAGTCTATTTACGACGAAACCCAGGGTACACAGTATTCTACCGTGTTGCTGACCGAGACAGGTGAGCGTACTATCCTGGTATACCGCGGTGCTGCGTCTGCGCATACCGCAAAAGACTACGAATCTATCGATTTCCAGGATTTCGAATGGCTATACATATCTTCGTTCGGTGGTGCATTTGAGGCACTTGCTGTGATCTTCGAACACGCAAAGAAGCACGGCGTAAAAATCGCCTTCAACCCAGGACAGGCAGAACTTGATCAGCCCGATCTTCTTCGTGGGCTGCTTGAAGACGTTGCGATCTTATTGCTTAACAAAGACGAAGCTGCGCTTGTCGTTGAGGGTACGTCGAGTGAAGAGCTTGCGCGTCATTTGATGCATTATGTACCAGTTGCTGTTGTCAGTGATGGACCTAATGGAGTCGTTGCAACGGACGGTAAGACAATCGTTGAAGCGGGCATGTACGAAGATGTCCCCGTGTTAGACCGAACCGGTGCAGGCGATGCATTTGGTTCTGGCTTCGTTAGTTACTACACACAAGGTAAGTCACTAAAAGAGGCTGTTGTGTTCGGAAGTGCTAACTCGACTTCTGTCGTGACAAAGATCGGTGCAAAAGAAGGTATTTTACACGAAGGCACGGTCTTGCATGACATGCCAATTAAAGAGAGGGAGTTTTAGGGTGGCAAAATTTTTACGGGATTTATTAGACGCTGAAGAGCCGTTGTTTTCAGAAGCTGTTCGTCAGTTAGAGTATGCTAGTGGCCGCCAAGCCGCTGACACCAAGTTAATTGGTGACATCGTCGCAAAGGCGCACGAGAACCTTCGCCAAATGGGCCTTGACCCTGCGACCTCTACGGGTCCAGAAGTCTACCATGGTCTTGAGGCTCGACTTGTTACTGATATCAAGCGTCTAATGCGAATTATTGGTGCAGAAGATTCTGAAAATGTCCGCTACCTTGTGCCATTCATGGTCAAGGCCGCTAACTCTGTCAAGTTTAATCGTAAAGTGTTCGTTCTGAAGCACGAAGCAGCCAAGAACCTTCTTCGTAAGATGCCACCAAAGACATTAATGGCAAAACTTGGTTACGACGATATCGAATCAATGTTTGATCACGAGCGCTTTGCAGAGCTATACACCGCACTTCGTTTCTCTGAAGGACCAGATTGGTTGAACAAATACGACGAGCTGTTCGAAACCGTCACACCCGACGATTATGAAGAGCGCGATCTAGAGATTGTCGTGATGGATCATGACAAGTACGTCGACCTCGCGGCGCACTTTGTTCAGAAGAAACTCCACAACGTTACGCATACTAAAGAGCTTGGCGTGATCGTGGTTGTTCCTATGCACATTAAAGAAATGCGTGGGCTTGTTCTAAAAACACTCCCTCTCTTATTCCACTACATGAATGAAATTAAATTGTACTCAACATTCTTCAAGCTAAAGAGTCAACAGCCACACTTTGGTAAGACTGTTGTGACGACGCTGGTCGCAGACCCGGGTGATGCGAGTCAAATCGTCGGACACAAGATCCACTGGCGCGTTATTCAGCGCTACCTTGGCAAGCACAAAGAGGATAACATCAGCATGGTGGCCTTCGAGCCACACGTCCAACCAGAGGACCTCCACTGGCGACGTGCAGAAGAGCTGCTTTATCAGCTCGACCCTGAGCTAGAGTTCTGGAAAGACCGCGACTACGTCGGACTTATGTATGATGGCTTCCCAATCGCATTTAACTTGTTTGATGTCAGCTTCGCGTACTCAAACTCAGAGCCATACGAAAATCGATATGCCTACCACTTCCGTGAGAGCCTTTGGAATGAACTGTTCGTTCGCTACATGGGATTTAGGAACCTCGCAAATCAAGTACTTGAACAGCTCGACAATAGCATGGTTGCACCTGAAAAGTTGCCAATCACAAAGCCAAAAACTGTTCCTGCGCTGCGTAAAGAGAATACGAAGCATGAACTACTCATTCGTCAAAAGATTATTGATGCTGCCGAAGGACGCCTTGATGGGGTTGTCGAAGAATTCGAACATGTGTTCAAGATGCTGGGTAAATACAGCAAGACGGTGACCGTATTTGGATCAGCTCGTAAACCCCAAGATGATGGGATTGCACGCAATGCTTACGAAGTATCACTTCGCCTGGCACACGATGGCTTCGCTGTCGTAACTGGTGGTGGCTATGGTGTCATGGAAGCATCCAACCGCGGTGCTTACGATGCAGGCGGAGATTCAATTGGTTTAAACATTCTGCTGCCGCACGAACAAAGCCTCAACAACTACACAACCGAAAGTTTCCAGTTCGAACATTTCTTTGGGCGTAAGGTCGCGATGACCCTCGATGCAAGTGCTTACCTGTTCTTCGCTGGCGGCTTCGGGACACTCGATGAACTATTCGAAATCCTCGCTTTGGAGGAAACGAACAAGATTCCGCGTGCGCCAATCATCCTGGTTGGATCTGACTTCTGGGGACCTATCGATGAGGTGATCCGCACAGTACTGCTCGAACGTTTCGGAACAATTAGTAACGAAGATCGCGAACTCTACACTGTCATGGATAATCATGACGAGATCATCGAAAAGATCAAACGGTACGAACGCAAATTGAACGCACCAAAAAACTAAGCATTTACAATTAAGCGTAAGAGATTTATGCTTAACACAACGATAAATTGAGAGGCATGCAATGGCAAGGACTCAGGGAAGGGCGAGACTCATCATTACGGGCATAGTGCTCGTTCTGGTGGTGCTTGCCGTATGTGGCATTGTACTTGCAAAACGCGGTGAAACACCCGCTGAACCCGCCTTGATGCCAACTGAGACAAAGCAAGCTGACGCAACAGGTGCAACAAAGCCAGCTCCATCGTCTGATGAGGACGAAGTTGTGCTTGCTGATCCCGAAACCTTGAGCACTGTCGATATCGAACCACTGGGCGTCACGGTCTCGTACACTAAGGGAATCCAGGGGTTTAGTTACGAGGTGAAACGGACGACAAAGAGCACGCAATATGTTGAGTTCAGTGCCGAAGAATTGACCGGTACGAAATGCACAAACGACCAGGGGTTATTCGCAACGATCATCAAAGACCCATCTACAACCGACGAAGCAACACTTGCCCAAACAACAAAAGTAGCCGATGTATCATATGGCTTGTCGCTGGCTGGAAAAGGATGTACTGTTGACGCCGCGCTGCTAGAACAGTATCAGACTGCCTTTAGTGAAGGGTTTTCAAGTCTTAAAGCTTTATAAGATATAGTATTCTCGTACTCAAATCTTAAAAAATAGTATAATAGGACTAATGGACCAAACATTTCGCTTACAATCTGCTTATGAACCGATGGGAGATCAGCCTGCCGCTATTGCTGGGCTTGTTAAGGGTCTCGAGGATGGTGACAAGGAACAAACCCTACTGGGTGTAACAGGAAGTGGTAAAACTTTTACGATGGCGAACGTCATCGCTAACAGGGGTGTGCCGACGCTTGTACTAGCGCATAATAAGACGCTCGCCGCGCAATTATATAGCGAGTTTAAGGCGTTCTTTCCTGATAATGAAGTGCACTATTTTGTAAGTTACTTCGACTACTACCAGCCTGAAGCCTACATTGCCAGTAGCGACACCTTTATTGAAAAAGACAGTCGTATCAATGATGAGATTGACCGTTTACGGCACGCAGCTACAACAGCGCTTCTGACGCGACGTGACACTATTATTGTCGCCAGTGTTAGCTGTATTTACGGTATTGGATCACCTGATGACTACGCCGAGATGTCTATCACGGTTAAAAAAGGCGAACGTCGTCAGCAGGACAAGTTTGTGCGTCTGTTAACGGATATTCAGTATCAGCGAAATGATATTGATTTCCACCGCGGTACGTTCCGTGTTCGTGGTGATATCGTCGACGTCTTTCCAGCCGGCAGTGACGTCGCCTACCGTATTGAATTTTTTGGTGATGATGTAGAGCGCATCACACGCATTGACCCGCTGACGGGTGAAATTATTGGTGAACCTGACCAGGTTACTGTATTCCCAAGTAGTCACTACGTAACACCGCGCGCAAAATTAGATGACGCTATCATCAATATTAAGCGCGAGTTCGAAGAGCGCGTCGAGTTCTTTGAATCTCGCGATATGTTGCTTGAAGCACAGCGCTTGGCGCAGCGTACGAAATATGACATCGAAATGCTAGAAGAGACTGGGTTTGTGAAAGGTATCGAGAACTACAGCCGTTACCTAACAAACCGCGAACCGGGCGAGCAGCCTGCAACGCTGCTAGACTATTTCCCGGATGACTTCTTGTTATTCGTTGATGAAAGCCACATGACGTTGCCGCAGGTACGTGGTATGTATAACGGTGACCGTGCGCGTAAAGAAGTGCTGGTTGATCACGGCTTCCGTATGCCGAGCGCACTTGATAACCGTCCGCTAACCTTTGATGAGTTCAACCGTCATATTAATAAAGCCGTCTACGTCTCGGCGACACCAGCAGAGTATGAGCTGGCACATAGTCCGGAACCGATTCAGCAGATTATTCGTCCAACCGGTCTGATTGATCCCGAGATTATTATTCGACCAACCAGTGGGCAAATCGATGATTTGATTGCTGAAATTCGTGACCGTATTGATAAGGGCCAACGTGTATTGGTGACGACTTTAACAAAGCGTATGTCAGAGGACCTCTCGACGTACTTGCAGGAACTTGATATCAAGACCGCATATATTCACAGCGAAGTAGACACCTTGGAGCGCAGTGATATCCTTCGCGACTTGCGAACAGGTGTATATGACGTGCTCGTTGGTATTAACCTTCTTCGTGAAGGTCTTGACCTACCAGAAGTAAGCTTGGTTGCAATCATCGATGCTGATAAAGAAGGCTTCCTGCGTAGTGAGAGTGCGCTGATCCAGACCATTGGACGTGCAGCGCGTCACCTCGAAGGAAAGGTGCTAATGTATGCCGATAAGGTAACGAAATCGATGCAGTACGCAATTGATGAGACGAATCGTCGTCGTACAATCCAAACTACGTATAACTCTGAACATGGCATCACACCTACTAGCGTTGATAAGGCTATCGATGAGGGACTGCGCGCGATTATCCCGAAGAAAGAAGATACGACATCCAAGTTGAATCTCAAGAAGATTCCGAAAGATGAGTACGCGAGTCTCGTAAAGGACCTCTCTGCACAGATGGATCTTGCGAGTGCAAACCTTGAATTCGAAAAAGCTGCCGAGCTTCGTGATGTGATCGCAGACATTCGTTCAAAAATGTAACCCTTTAAATTGAATAAAATACAGACCGTACGCTATAATAGGAGCATATGACACAAATCTCTGATGGTGATGTGCAACACCTAGCACAGCTCAGTAATTTGCAACTTAGTGATGACGAAGTTGTTTCTTTGCGTGCAGATCTAGAAAATATTATTGGCTACATCCAGCAACTTGATGAACTTGACACGACTGGCGTCGAGCCAACTTATCAAGTGACGGACCTCAAAAACGTATGGCGTGATGATGTTGTTGATAACTATGGCATCGACAAGATGTCATTATTACAGCTTGCGCCAGCAACAGAGGCTGACCAAATTAAGGTACCAAAGGTTTTATAATGAGCAGAATTTCTGATTTTACTGGTGTCTCTGCCCGAGTAAGCGTCGAACAGGCGATTTCAAAGGCACGAGAAAACGAATCGTTTAATGTTGTGCTTAGCTTGACTGAGGCACGTGCGCTCGAACGAGCCGATGCTGTTGATCGCGGCGAAATCACCGGCTTACTCGCTGGTGTACCTTTCATCGCAAAAGATAATTTCCTGACATTGGGTGGAACAACAACGGCAGCCAGTAAGATTCTTGAAAATTTCGAAGCACCACTGCAAGCAACTGCAATCGAAAAACTTGAGGCCGAGGGTGCTATCTGTATCGGCAAGGCTAACCTAGATGCCTTTGCACATGGTGGAAGTACTGAAAACTCCGCCTATGGTCCAACTAAGAATGCTTTTGATCAAGAACGCGTCGCCGGCGGAAGTAGCGGTGGATCGGCTGTTGCTGTGGCACTTGATATTGTTCCATTTACGCTCGGCACCGATACCGGTGGATCAATACGCCAGCCTGCAAGCTTCAATGGTGTCGTTGGGGTAAAGCCGACGTATGGCACGGTTAGTCGATATGGCGTTGTTGCGATGGCAAGCAGTACTGATACGATTGGTGTCCTTGCTACAAACGCGCACGACGCAACTATCGTTATGGATATTATAAGCGGACAGGATAAAAAGGATGCGACGACGCTCGCAGATTACTTTGCACCCGTCACACTGGAAGGCGTGAAAAAAATTGGCGTCATCAAAGAAGCGATGACCGATGACGTTGACCTTGAAGTACGTCAAGCCGCACAGGACTATATCGAAAAACTGCGCGCCGCTGGCCACACCGTTGAGGAGGTGAGTCTCTCGTTATTAAAATACGCCTTGGCAATCTACTATATTGTCGTGCCTGCAGAAATTAGCAGTAACCTTGGTCGTTATGATGGGATTCGCTATGGTCGCCGGGCTGAGGCTGCATCACTGACAGAGCTGTATGGAGCATCTCGCGATGAAGGCTTCATGGCAGAAAATAAGCGCCGCATTATGATCGGTAGCTACGTTCTATCGAGTGGCTATTTTGACGCGTATTATTTACAGGCACAAAAAGTGCGCACGTTACTAATAAACGAATTTAATGAACTCTTCAATACGTACGATATGTTGTTGACTCCGGTTGCGCCAACTCCTGCCTTCAAGATTGGCGAAAACGCGAGTGATCCTATCAAGATGTATCTTGAGGATGTAATGACGGTTCCTGCAAGCCTCGCCGGATTGCCCGCGATTAGCGTGCCAGCAGGAAAATCAGCGACAGGACTACCGATAGGCGTGCAGCTAATTGGAAAACGTCGCGATGACGCAGTACTCTTGGCACTTGCAGAAAGTATGGAGGACGTAGCATGATGGATCAATCAACGGCGGTAATTTTCTTTTTTGCGGCTATCTTTATTTTTGCTGCACTATTGTTCGCTGTTATCATGCTCACAAAAAAGACTCCGAAGAGTCTTGATCTAGAGAAATTCCGTTCACTTTGGCTAACAGTTGAACAAGATCTGAAGCGTGATGAAGCCAGTAGCTATGCTATGAGCGTCATCAACGCCGATAAGCTTCTGGATTACGCGATGCGCGAAAAGGGCATTCAGGGTGCAACCATGGGTGAGCGCATGAAAACGTTGCAACAGAAGTGGTCCAACGCCAATAACGTTTGGAGCGCGCACAAGTTGCGGAACCAAATTGCACACGAGACGAACGTGAAGTTAGATTATGATAGCGCACGTCGTGCACTAGCGGCATTCAAACAAGCCTTGAAAGATGTAGGAGCAATCTAATGGTGACTCAAGATATTCTCGATAAATACGAAATGACAATTGGTATTGAGTGTCATGTACAGCTCGCAACCACTAGTAAACTATTTAGTGGTGCGGATAATGATGCGCGCGGCAAAGCACCGAATGAAGCAACGAGTCCAATTGACTTCGGACTTCCTGGCATGCTGCCAGTATTGAACTACGAGGCTATTCGACTTGCGGTCCGTGCCGGCAAGGCCTTGAACGCAGACATCGCGCACGTTAGTCGATTTGATCGTAAACATTATTTCTATCCCGACCTTCCAAAGGGATATCAAATTACACAGATGTACCAGCCGATTATCATCGGTGGACTAGTAGAGGCGCCTATGCTCGATGGTAGTACCGTGAAAGTACGTATTCACCACGCACATATCGAAGAGGATGCCGGAAAGCTGACGCACCACGCGGGCTTTAGTCTCGTCGACTTGAACCGCGCAGGTACGCCGCTTATCGAGATCGTTTCTGAACCAGACATTCATTCTGCAGCAGGAGCGAAAGCATACGCTACTGAATTACAGCGTTTGATGACATTCGCCGGTGTCAGTCTTGGTGATCTTTACCAGGGGAACATGCGTTTCGATGTAAACCTATCGGTTGCACTAAAAGGCGCAACCGAATTAGGGACACGCGCTGAAGTGAAAAACTTAAACTCATTTAGGAGCGTTGAAAAAGCCGCTGAATACGAATATCTTCGTCAGATCGAAATCCTCGAAAAGGGCGAAGCGGTGGTGCAGGAGACGCGTGGTTGGGACGATGCATCAGGACGAACAAGTTCACAACGTAGCAAAGAAGACGCGCAAGATTATCGCTATATGCCCGATGCCGATATTCCACCAGTCGTACTGACTGCAGAAGAAATTGCAGAGATTCAATCTCATGTGCCAAAGCTACCTGCGGACTGGCGCGATATCCTCCGTTCGATTGGCGTCAAGGAGCAGCAGATTGAAACGCTGATTGACGGCGAAGTTGAATTTAATTTGCGGGGCATCAGCTTCCTTCCACTTATCGAGCAAGAAAAAGAAAATGCTGAAAAAGCTAAAAGTCTCGTGAACTGGTATGTGAATGTCAGTATCCCTATCTTGAAGGAAGAATCACACGTGTTATCTAATGAAGGCGTGATGATAGCGGACAAAAATGTCCATGAGCTGTTTATGGATGGAAAGATGACCTCAATTAACGCAAAGACACTTTATCGAGGTTTGCTAGCACTTGAAACGTTACCAGAAAGTATCGAAAGTTTTGCCCAAGAACAGGGGTACATCCAGAACAACGATGAATCGGCGATTGAGGCAATTGTGGATGAAGTACTGAGTGATCCAGCAAGTGCGCAATCCGTTGCTGACATCAAAGATGGCCAAGATAAGGCGATTGGCTTCCTGGTTGGACAAGTCATGAAGAAATCTGCAGGAAAAGCGAACCCAGGGTTGGCACAGCAGTTGATTCGTAAAAAAATAAAGGGGTAGGTATGAAACAGCCAACGAAGGCAATTATTTGCGCAGCCGGTCTCGGCACACGGTTCCTTCCACAAACTAAAGCGATGCCAAAAGAAATGCTTCCGCTGATTGATCGCCCTGTTATTCAAGTTATTGTCGAGCAAGCGGTGGCCGCAGGTGTCACTGAAATTATCATTGTTACCGGTTCAACGAAACGTGCAATCGAAGATCACTTTGACCGCAGCGATCAATTAGAGGCCGAGCTTCGTGAAAGTGGGAAACATGACAAAGCTGATGAAATTAAGCGCGTTGCTGAACTTGCAAATTTTGTCTATATTCGACAAAAGGGGACACCAAAAGGTAATGCTCGCCCGATTTTGAATGCTCGCCACCTTATTAACGATGATGAGCCGTTCTTTGTGTTTTTTGCGGATGACTTCTTCCGAAGTGAAACACCGTGGCCATTGCAGTTAAAAGAAGCCTATAACGAAACAGGCAAGTCGGTGATATCACTGATAGAAGTTGAGAAGAAAGATGCCGATAAGTACGGCATGGCGAGTCTCGCTGATGAGCGCTCGGACCGAGTGTTTCAGTTGAGTGGCTTAGTGGAGAAACCAGGCGAAGCGAAAACTCCGTCGAACTTTGCATCTGTCGGTAGCTACCTGTTGACACCTGATATTTGGCCTTACCTCGAGCAGGAAAAGGTTGGACTGGGTGGAGAAATTGGGTTGTCTGACAGTTTGAATGAGCTTGCGCGCGAAGGTGAACTATACGGACGTTTTATTGATGGCGTATGGCATGACACCGGTGATCAGATGAAGTACATCAAAGCAGTAGTCGATATGGCGCTTGAAAGTCCAACGTACGGTCCAGAACTGGCTGACTTTCTGAGAAAACGCCTCGGTTAGCCTTTGCGCTGGCACCAGGGTAGCGTATACTGAACACTATAAACCATATAACCGTTAGAAAGGGTATATTATGAGCTCAGCTGCAGAAATCCTCGTTATCATATTAGCCGTTGTCCTGTCAGTCTTTCTGATTGTTGGAATCATCCTTGTTATTTATCTTATCCGTTTGTCCGCTGAGATTCGACGTGTTGCCGCAACCGCACAACACGCTGTTAGTTCAGTTGAGTCCGCTGTGTCAGGCGTCGCGCGATTAACATCGCCGATGGTTGTTGCGGAACTTGTCGGAAAATATATTAAGAAATTTGCTAAAGCATCTAAAAAGGGGAAATAATCATGGCTAAAGGAAAATTTGCATTCGGAGCACTCGTAGGCGTAGCAGCAGGTTTTGTTGCTGGTATCTTAACAGCGAAAAAAAGCGGTGTTGAAACACGCGAAGACTTAAAGAACCTTGCGCTCGACAAGAAAGACGACGCAATCGCAAAAGCTTTCGAAGTTAAGCACAAAGCAGGCGACGTCGCTGAAGATGTCGTTGAAAAGGCCGAAAAAGTTGCCGGTGATGTTGCCGACAAAGTTATCGGAACAACTAAGGACCTCAAGGCAAAAAGCCAAGTCGCTGCAAAAGATGCAAAAGCGACAATCCAAAAGAATAAATAATTCTTTTCTACATGAAAGACGCGCTCAATCGGCGCGTCTTTTTTATATTCATCAGGTATAATCAAAAGCATGATTAAGAAAACGCTCAAAAAAGTTCACAAGGATAATGAGGTCGGTGCTCGCCGCGCAGTAATCGAGGATCTTTTCTACGACTTCCACCGTTCACGTGTCCAGGTATATAAAATGAACTTTATTCGAGGTATCTTCTTTGGTGTTGGAAGCATCCTTGGTGGTACTGTCGTTGTCGCGTTAATACTTTGGCTCCTTAGCCTCCTCGTCGACCTGCCGGGTGGTATTGGTGACTTTGTTCAATACGTTGTTGATATCGTCCATAATACTCAGAAGCCGTAAGTAGTTTCCTTTTTTACTACAGACGTTCGGGTTCAGGTTCGCTATACTAAGAACAACTATGGGGGTTGAACTACAAGCAGCACAGACTGTCGCGCATTCTTTGGACGCGTCTAGTTACGTGCACCTTCACAACCACACACATCACAGCGTGCTTGACGGCCTTTCCAAGATACCCGCGCTGGTAAACAAGGTAAAAGATCTGGGTATGGAAGCAGTGGCTATTACAGACCACGGTACCATGTCTGGTGTAATTGAGTTCTATAAATCGGCAAAGGCCGAGGGTATCAAGCCAATCATTGGTATGGAAGCGTACGTCGCGGCTAGGTCTCGACATGATCGTGACCCGCAAAAAGACAAAGCGCGTTACCACCTAATCATCTTGGCGATGAATAAAAAAGGGTATGAGAATCTTATGCGCCTCAGCTCGACCGCCAACCTTGAAGGTATGTACTACAAGCCCCGCATCGACCATGAACTATTAGAGCAGTACAACGAGGGTCTGATTATTCTTTCTGCCTGCGCAAGTGGCGAAGTGGGTGAGAGCCTTAAAAACGATGACTATGAAAAGGCGAGAGACGTCGCTGCATGGTATAAGTCGGTATTTGGCGATCGCTATTACCTCGAGATGCAGGATCACGGTCACATGGAAGCACCAGCTCGTTGGGATGTACAAACAAAGATCAACGGGTACCTTGAGCGTATTTCAGAAGAACTTGATATTCAAATGGTTGTTACAAGTGATGGACATTACCTCGAGCACAGTGACCAAGACGCTCACGAAATCTTGCTAGCAGTTGGAACCGGTGCATTCATGTCTGATGAAAAGCGCATGTCACTCAAAGACTTCGAGCTGCACGTAACTGAGCCGCTGGACTTGATTGAGCGTTGGCAAAAGACGCATCCGCAAGCAGTGATGAATACAAAGGTGATCGCTGATCGCTGTGACGTGGAACTGGAGCTTGGTGGTATTTTAATTCCGACTTTCCCGACACCTGAGGGCTATAACGAAAAGACCTACCTGTTGCAGCTTGTCTTCCAAGGGCTAGTGATGCGCTATGGTGACGGTAAACTTGATATCAGTGGTGATCCGCTGTCGATTACACTTGATGAATATCGAGCACACCTATCGGAAGCCGTGCTAGAACGAGCTGACTACGAACTCGGTGTTATTGACCGCATGGGGTACAGCGGGTACTTCTTGATCGTCCAAGACTTTATTAACTGGGGTAAAGACCGTGGTATTATTTTTGGCCCCGGTCGCGGTAGTGCTGCGGGTTCAATCGTATCGTACGCAGTGCGTATAACAGAACTCGATCCGCTAAAATATGATCTGCTCTTTGAGCGTTTCTTGAACCCTGACCGTATTAGCATGCCGGACGTCGATATCGACATCCAAGATACTCGTCGCGACGAGGTGATCCAGTATTGTACAGAGAAATATGGCACAGAACGCGTAGCGAACATCGTAACATTCGGTAAGATGGCTGCACGTGCTGCAGTGCGCGACGTCGCTCGTGTTCTGCAAGTGCCATACGCCGAAAGCGACCGCCTCGCAAAACTGATTCCACCGCCAGTGCAAGGGCGCCACATTCCACTCTCTGTCAGTATTAAAGAAGACCCTGACCTAAAGCGCGAGTATGAGTCCAACCAAACCGTGAAAGAAGTATTGGACTACGCAATTCAGCTCGAAGGCACAATTCGTAGTCATGGTGTGCACGCCGCCGGTGTAGTGATTGCACCGGACGACATCGTAAAGTTTGCACCTGTTGAAATGTCACAAAAGGGTGTTGTTGCAACGCAGTATCCAATGGGTCCAGTTGAAGAACTCGGCCTTTTGAAGATGGACTTCCTTGGGCTCTCCAACCTTACGACGATTAACAATGCACTCCGTATTATTAAAAAGGTATTCGATACCGATATTGACCTTCAAGAAATTCCGCTCGATGATGAAAAAACGTTCGCACTCTTGCAGCGCGGTGATACCACCGGTGTCTTTCAGCTGGAATCTGCGGGAATGAAACGCTACTTGCGCGAGTTGAAGCCGACTGTCTTCGATGACATCATTGCGATGGTGGCGTTATATCGCCCGGGTCCAATGCAGTTTATCGATAGCTTTATCAAGCGTAAACATGGCGAAGAAGAGATTCGTTACATGCACGGCAAGATGGAGGGCGCACTGCAAAGCACCTATGGTGTATTGGTCTATCAAGAGCAGGTCATGCAAATTTCAAAAGATCTTTCCGGGTTTACCGGTGGTGAGGCCGACACCCTTCGTAAGGCGATCGGTAAGAAAAATGTAGAAATGATGAATAAGATGAAGGCACGCTTTATCGAGGGTGCGGCCGACGTCTCGGATGCCGATCCAAAACAAATGGAAATATTTTGGAAGCAGCTGGAAGAGTTTGCGGCCTACTGTTTCAACAAGTCACACGCCGCATGTTACGGACTGATTGCGTATTGGACCGCTTACTTGAAGGCGCACTTCCCGGAGGCATTTATGGCTGCACTAATGACCAGCGACCAAGGTGACCTCGAACGCCTCGCGATTGAGATGAACGAATGTAAGCACATGGGAATCAAGGTACTTTCGCCAGACGTCAACGAATCATTCGTCGAGTTCGCTGTTGTACCGGGGAAAAAAGAAATTCGTTTCGGCATGGCCGCTATCAAGGGTGTTGGTACCGCGGCTGTTGAAGAAGTCCTTCGTGCACGTGGAGAAGGGAAGTTCAAGTCAGTCGAGGATTTTGCGAAGCGCGTGACAACTGGGCGCTTTAACAAGAAAGCCTGGGACTCACTGATTCGCACTGGCGGCTTCGATAATTTAGCAGACCGTTCGGACCTATTGTTCAACCTTGAAACGATCCAAGCCTTCGCTTCAAAGATCCAAAAAGAGGCACTCAGCGGACAGACCGACCTATTTGGCGGATTAGCCGATGTTGCTTCAATTCAACCGTCGGTTGCGATGCTCGATGCACCGGTCAAACATACCGATAAAGAGCGTTTGATGTGGGAACGTGACCTGCTAGGGCTGTATATTAGTGCCCATCCTCTAGATAACTACGATGCATACTTTAACGAACAGACCGTTCCGATGAGCGACTTGACTGTAGATATCGATGGGAAAGCTATTACTATTGGTGGTCTCATAACCTCAGTTCGCAGTATTGTAACGAAAAGCGGCTCCAAGATGGCATTCGTGAAGATCGAGGACAAAACATCCGAAACCGAAATTATTGTGTTCCCAAGCATCTATGAAATTGTTGGTGGACAGCTGTTGCAGGACTCGGTTATTCGTGTGACGGGTAAAGTGAATGCACGCGATCGTGACGGAAATCTCAGCAGTGATATAAAGATTATTGCCGATGATGTACAGCTCGTTGATGATGCCGAGCTGCGCAGCTATGAATCGCACGGTAAGCGCATGGCGAAGCCGAAAGCGCATACTGCCGGTGTCATGGCTAAGCGCACAGAAAAGGCCCAAGCGAGAAGCCAGGCTCAAAAGGATGCACCAGCGGCAGCACCAAAACCCGCGTCGTCATCTTCATATACCGTTTTGGCTGCAGAACCAATCAAAAAACTCTTTATCCATGTGAAGAACCCCGACGATCAAGCAACACTCGTATCTTTGAAGCAAATCTGCGGTGAATTTCCAGGGGTTACGGACATCGTACTTGTACTAGGTGCTGATAAGAAATCGGCTATCAAAATGCCATTCAAGGTTGATGGAAGTAACGGTCTCGTAGGTGAACTTGTGAAGCTGCTTGGCGAAGACGCCGTTGTCTTGAAATAAAATATACCGCCGCGTCTGGATAAATTAAGTGAATTGCGTCAGTTGATACAGTGCGATACCGGTGGCCACACTGACGTTAAATGATTCCTTCTGGCCTACCATTGGAATCTCGAGAACATCTTCGCATTGATCAAGAAGCTCTTGTTCGATGCCATGTACTTCCTCGCCGATGAGGAGCGCTACTTTCTCGGGTGATTTATATTCTGCGAGGCTAATGCTACGATCTGCCTGTTCAAGGCCAATGATGCGATACCCAGCCTGCTTCAACGCAGCAAGCGGGGGTATCTCAAGGTATTCAAATGGAACGAGCCTTTCGGCATCAAGTGCAGTCTTGTGAATCTGCGCTGTAAGCTTGTCTGAGATATGAGGGAGGCGAGGATCATTATCGATGCGTGGATATGCAGTGTAGCCACTTAGGATGATCTTGGCGACGCCAAAGCCTTCAGCGGTACGAAAGATGGATCCGACGTTGTGCGTCGAACGGATATTATGGGCAATGACAATAATCTCAGGCACATTTTTATGCATTGGGTCATTATATCACTCCCTACTACTATAAAATGCTTACGTTTTTTGATAGGATGAAGGGAATGGACGAACAGAAAATTCAAGAACGGGCTCGCGAGCAAGACGAGCAATCAACTCAAGGTCGAGCATCGATCCTTGGGATGGACTACCTCGACACTCGCCCAATCGAGCAAAGTCTCGAGCTTCTAGATGACGTGCTGTCAATCGAAGACATGCACCGCAATCGCATTGTGCCACTTTCTTCAGGTAGTGATTCTTTGCCTTGGGAATTTGGTGTGACCACTCAAACACCACAATCTTTCCTTCGTGAACTCCGTGCAAAGTACGCAGCACAGGCCCAGAACGTTGCTTTCGACCTGATTAGCGTCGGTGGCTTTAATGTTCTAATGAATCGTTATGATCCACCTGTTGTGACGGTGTATGACGATATTAAGATCGCCAAAGAAGGTGATAGCGATACGATTGCCGAAGTGAGCAAGTCATTGAATTCGGTCGGGAGCGACGAAGTCTTTGACTACCTTATTACCCAGGCTGATCGACTAGGTGCAAGCGACATTCACATCGAGAACCAGCGTAATGGCATCCGTATTCGCATGCGCATTGATGGTACGCTTCACCCTGTAGCTGAGCTTGATAGTGATCGCTACCGTGTAATCTTGGGTGCACTTGCCTCACGTTCGAATATTTCTACGGCATCGAACGAACCTCAATCTGGGCACATGCAAAAAGAAATTACTATCGACGGTGTCGTGCATCTTTTGAATATGCGTATCGAGGTTATCCCAACGATGTATGGACAAGATGCAGTGCTTCGTTTGTTTAACTACGACGAGTCTATGCTGAGCCTCGACCGACTTGGAATAGGTCCCGATGAGCGCAAAGAAATCGATGAAATCGTGGGTCACCCCCGCGGAATGGTCCTGATGGTCGGTCCAACTGGGTCGGGTAAGTCAACGACACTGTACAGTATGATCAATGCACTCAACACAACTGACCGAAAGATTATCACGCTTGAAGATCCGATTGAATATGGTATATCTGGTATCTCTCAAATTCCCGTCGACACGACGAATGGGCAAAGTTTTGCCGATCACCTGCGATCGGTCCTGCGTTTGGACCCTGATGTTGTGATGGTTGGTGAGATTCGTGACGCAGATACTGCAAAGACGGCGATCCAAGCATCGATTACGGGTCACTTGGTATTGTCTACTTTTCACGCAAATTCAACGGCCGCTGCCTTTAGTCGTATGATCGACCTCATTGGGGTTAACCCGATCTTTAGTTCTGCGATCCGCCTTGTGATTGCGCAGCGTCTGGTGCGGCGTCTGGACGATAGTTCGAAAGAAGAGTACGAACCAGACGATGCAACGCGCGAGTGGGTAAAGAATGCATTGAAGGATCTTCCGTCACACATCGATAAGCCAAATCTCGATAACTTCAAACTATGGCGCCCTGTACCTAACGAGACGTCGCCCTTTGGCTATACTGGACGTTTTGTGATCATGGAGCAAATGGTCGTAGGTGAAGCCATACAGAAGTTCTTACGCGGTGACATCGCAGAAGTTCATACAGAAGTAATTGATGCGGCAGCGCGTGCGAATGGAATGGTGTCATTGCTAGAGCATGGCGTACTAGCTGCACTGCGTGGCGACACGACGCTTGATGAAATTAACCGCGTCATTTAACGACACTTTTGATAAAAGTCAAAAAATAACCCCGTAACCCTTTCAATAACAGATCATCTATGGTATATTAGATATTCGATTACAGCTATAAAAGATTAAGTGAGATAAAGATGAGTTTTGAGCTTATTAAATTGGTAAACGAAGCACAGAAGAAGCCTGCTGTTGTAGACGCAAAAAGCGGCGACACTGTCAAAGTTCACCAAAAAATTAAAGAAGGTGCTAAAGAACGTATTCAGATTTTTGAAGGCGTTGTTATTCGCGTAGACCGCGCAGCATCACACACAGCACGTATTACTGTGCGCAAGATCGCCAGCGGTGTTGGTGTTGAGAAGAGTTTCCTTCTTCACAGCCCACTTGTTGAAAAGGTTGAGATTACTCGTCGTTCTAAGGTTCGTCGTAACTATCTTTCTTACCTGCGTGAACGTAGCGGTAAGAGTGCTCGTCTTAAGGGTGTTAACTTCGACCGCGAAGGTGTGAACGATATTCGTGATCTCCACGCTGAAGAAGAAGCTGCACGTCTTAAGGAAGAAGCGCACATTGCTGCAGAAGCAAAGGCTGCTGAAAAAGCTGCCGCTGAAGCTGAACTTGCTGCAAAGCAAGCTGAAGTCGAAGCGCGACACGAACAAGCGTAATAGCGAGTTCAAATAAAAAACGCTCTCACTGAGGGCGTTTTTTTGTAGCTATTATTTACACTTTGACATTCGAAAGGCCTCACGCGATGTGAGGCCTTTCCTGATCTTCCGGAGAAGTACTATCTTGAATGTGAATCATCAACGGTGACGACACCTCCATCCAGATCGATAACCAGCTTTTCTTCGTACTGGTTGAGCTGGCTGTGTAACCACCGCTCGTGCTCGAATGGAAAGACGCCGCACAGTATGAGCACTTGAATCAAATCCGTGGATATGATGTCATACTCTGTTTTGACGATGACTTTTATTGACGGATCATCCGGATCATCGTCGACGACTGCATCATGAATTAACACAAGCAGCTGTTTTTCTACTTCTATTCGTGTGATGAGTTGTTTGCACACGATGCTCTCGATAAGTCGGCACGCTTCATGAAGAATGGCGATACGGATTGAAATTTCGTTGCGGACAATTTCGTCAGACATGACAGTACTTCCTTTGCGTAGGGAACAGGATGACCGTACTATAGGATATCTTTTCTTATGAATCAAGGTGATATGATGGACTAATGATTTTAGGAATTGACGAAGTGGGGCGAGGGCCGTGGGCAGGACCACTTGTGGTTGGCGCGGTTGTTCTGGGTGGCGCTACGATCGAAGGGCTCACTGATAGTAAGAAACTTTCCAAGAAAAAGCGTGATGCGCTAGATATCTTGATCCGAGAACAGGCGAGTGGGTATGGTCTAGGTTGGGTGCATGCCGACGAACTAGACGCGATCGGTCTCGCCGATGCGCTGCGCGTTGCAACTATTCGTGCTGTTGAGCAAGTGAAGACAAAATACACAGAAATTATCATTGATGGCACTATTAACTTTCTGAAAGAAACAGCGAAGGGTCAATTCGTTACGACGCTCCCTAAGGCAGACTTGTTGATTCCGAGCGTCTCGGCTGCTTCTATCATTGCGAAGGTTGCCAGGGATGACTATATGGCGCTGCAGGATGATGTACACCCTGGATATGGGTTTACGAATCACGTCGGCTACGGTACTGCTGCGCATCGCCTGGCGATCGAAAAGCTTGGCGTCACTCCGCTTCATCGTTTATCTTTTGCGCCACTTGCGAAATATAAGCCCGCGATAGCTTCTGCTGTCAAAACGACTAAGCAAATTGGTGACGAAGCAGAGACTACGGCTACTACCTATCTCGTTACTGCTGGACATGATATTTTGCAGCGAAATTGGAAAACGAAATTTTGCGAGATTGATATTATTTCACTCAAAGATCAGACGTTCTATTTTACCGAAGTGAAATACCGAAAAGATTCACTCCGCGGCACAGGACTAGACGCTGTTACGAAAAAGAAACAGCAACAAATGTCATTTGCTGCTGAATTCTATATATCTAAACAAGGATTGAAAGATGTGGGTATGCGCCTTGCAGTGATTGCCGTATCGGGCACACCACCATCGGTCGAAAGCTATCTAGAGCTCGCGTAGTGCTTTGTGTACCGCCGCTTCATCGCGTGTTACGTGGGCGATCTTACCTGTTAACTCGATTACCCCAAGTTCGATATTGCGCTTGAGCGAAACTTGATCAGCAAGCGGGAGGAAGAACGCTTTATACTCTTCTAGCTGTTCGGGAGTCGTGAGACAGACCGCAACGTAGCGCGGGAAAGCGTCATAGCTCTTGTCACCGGCAAATGTTTCTTCCATCCAACCCCAGTTGTCCCGGCCCCACTGCCAGGTTGCGGTCCGTGCGTAGCGGTTGCGGAGCATCCAGACGAACCAGTGCATGAAATTTTGTGGTCGGACAATGGTTGGATCTTTCAAGATACCAAAGATGCGTTCGATGACTGCGGGATTGCGTGTAGACGTGATGGCCGAGGCGATATCGTCCTGTAACTCGCTTGAAGTGGTTTTTTGGTGGACGGCCAATAAGTCGTCGATGATCGTTTGGTCTTCTGCGTAACGAACGATCGTTGCAATGATAGTCGTGCGCAGGTTCGGGTCGATATCTTCGAGGGGTGTCGTTTCGTAGATGCTGTGCGCTTTCGCGAGCACTTCGGGTTTCTCGCTATACAGCATCAAGCCAACGATGATACTACGGAGCTTTGTATCTGACTCGGGTTCGCCCGGTTTTTGTTCCCACCCAAGACGGTCAAATTCTTTTTCAGCCAACGATCCTGCGTAGGTACGAAGTTTGGTTTCAAGGGATTCATCGTTCTCGATGAACTTCTTGAGCTCGTTTAATGCGATAAGCATGATGTCCCACACCGCTTCAACGGACTCATTCTTGTAGTGCGCGAGGAGTGGAAGGAGTTCGGCGCTTGAAATGATACTGCCTTGGGCCAGTAAGACCTGTTCATTCAGTAATTTCAACCGGTCGATGTTCGAGAGGGTTGGAAGCGCCTCAATCAGCTCTGTTAGCAGTTCGGGCGTATAATGCGTGATGAAATGCGCGGTGCTTTCGTGGTTAATGACCAGGGGTACATCTGAACTGCGTGTGATTGTTAGCTCTTTTTCGGTCAGTAAACGTGGCATGTTCTGCTCGGACGCACCCAGTGGAATTGGCCAGAGTTTCTCTGATGGTTCGTGGGCACCGATAAAGAACTGTTCTTGTTGTAGATGAATTTGATCACCCTCTTGTGAGACGTTGAGCACTGGATAGCCGGATTGTGAGATCCAGGTATTCATTAGTAGTCCGATATCCTGACCGGATGCTTCACTCAGACATTCCCATAGGTCGTTTGCTTCGGTGTTTTGATAGGCATACTTTTTGAAGTATGTTTTTAGGCCAGCTTGTAGGGTTTCATCACCGATGTAGGTCTGAAGCATGCGCAGTAAGCGACCACCCTTTGCGTAGACGATTGAAGGGTCGAAGATGGTAGCGATTTCGTCGGGGTGGTTAACCTCGGTGCGAATCGCCTGGACGCCATCAAGGCTGTCGCGCCGCAGTGCTTGAACGACTTCGTACGTGGCTTGGTCGAGCCAAATATTCCAGTCGGGTTCGAGGGCATCGACGCAGATATACTCCATCATGTTTGCGAAGCTCTCGTTGAGCCAAAGATCGTTCCACCACTTCATGGTGACGAGGTTACCGAACCATTGGTGACTTAATTCGTGTGTGATTGTCAGGGCTGCTTGTTGGCGTGTCTGCAGTGATCCAGTCTTGGGATCGGTTAATAGTGCGATTTCGCGGTAGGTGATCAGACCCCAGTTTTCCATCGCACCAGACGAGAAGTCCGGGAGCGCGACGTGGTCGGATTTAGGAAGGGGATATGGAACGTCGAAATATTCGTCGAAAAATTCAATGCCACGAGTCGCGATATCGAGTGCGAAGTCGAGGCTGCTGGCTTCCTGCGCAGGAGTCGCGTAAATATTTACTTCAACACCACTCTTTGTCTTGGCGGACTTTTTCTGCAGTTCACCGACGACCCAAGCCAGCAAGTAGCTGCTCATACGCGGTGACGTTTCAAACTGGGTAACAAGCAGATCGTTTTCAACACGCTGGTTCGAGACAGGCATGTTTCCAAGAACGGTCACACCTTGTTCGGTGGTAAGCGTAACATCAAATGTTGCTTTCGCTTCGGGCTCATCGATACACGGGAACGCTTCGCGGGCATGGTGACTCTCGAACTGTGTAGCGAGGAGTTCTTTCTTGACGCCATCATGTTCGTAGTAGCAAGGATAAAGGCCATGCATACCATCGGTGATTTCACCTGAGAATCCTACAATAACGACATGCGCGCCCTCGGTAATGTCAGGATGAGTAATATAAAGTTCTTGGTCTTCGAGGCCGAAGTCTGCTTCTTTGCCATCAAGCGTCGCCGAGTGAATGGCAAGATCTTTCGAATGTAAAATGATATTCGTTGCACTGGCGGTCGATGCGCCATTGATCGTGACGGTTCCGTTGAAGGTTCTGCCAAGTCGGTCAAGTGTTACTGATAGTTGATAGTGCTCTGGAATGAATGTTTGGATGAGTCGATTTACAGTCTGCATATGCACCTAGTATAGCAACCAATACGGTGAGTATGAAATGGAATCATCCTTAACAAATAATGGATATACGTTGAACTATTTGTGCCATAGCGACATACTACAATGAATGAATATGCGCTTACGGAGGATTGTTGTTGTGCTACTGAGTCTCGCTGGACTCGGTCTGACGATTCTACTCTCGACACCAGCAGTGGTGGAGAATGTTGAAAAAACAGTTCAGATGGCACCAACTGTAGCGCAGACCGGTTCGGCATCGAAAGCCCTGGAGGCACTTGAGGTTAAAGGCCGTGCCCCAAAAACAGGCTACGCACGGTCGGAGTTTGGGAACGGCTGGGCGACAACCAGTGGATGCGACACGAGGAATATTATTTTGCACCGTGATTTACAAAATCCTGTCATTGACGAGGACTGTGCTGTCGTAAGCGGAACACTAAATGATGCATACACAGGTACGGTTATCGTATTTGAAAAGGGGAGTAGTTCAATCCAGATTGATCATGTAGTAGCGCTCTCGGATGCGTGGCAGACGGGCGCACAGGCGCTTACGCGTGACAAGCGAATTCAACTGGCTAATGATCCACTCGAGTTGATAGCGGTCCAGGGTGATGCCAATCAACAAAAGAGCGATGGCGATGCAGCGACCTGGCTTCCGTCGAACACTTCGTTTCGTTGTGAGTATGTCGCCAGACAAATCGCCATAAAGCAAAAATATACATTGTGGGTAAAGCCCGCGGAAAAACAAGCGATTTCGACGGTATTGAACGCATGCCCAGATCAAGCACTACCCGCAATGTAGGATGTCCTTGCGAATGTACTAGAAATTGGGTATAATAACGACAGTACATTCCGGCCGCCAGGTCGGAATTTTTGATAGATACGCGTCCCACATTTTAATCAGAAAGGATTATACCAAATGGATGAACTAAACCTAAAGCAATTAACACTTGCAGTCCGTACAATCGCAGAAGAAAAGAACCTTCCAGAAGAAATCGTTATGTCGGTTATTGAACAAGCGATTGCTGCTGCATGGCGCCGTGATAACGGCGAGCGCGACCAAGAGGTGCGCAGTGTTCTTGATGTAAACAAGGGAACAGCAGTTGTATTTGTTGCTCGCGAAGTTGTCGAAACTGTTGGATCAGACGCACACGAAATTAGCCTTGAAGATGCACGCAAGACCAAAAAAGATGCAGAACTGGGTGACATGATCGAAGAAGAACACGAAGTGAGTAGCTTTGGCCGTGTTGCGGCGCAGACTGCGAAGCAGGTTGTCTTGCAGCGTCTTCGTGAAGCTGAGCGCGAAGTTGTCCTTGGTGAATACGAAGACAAGATCGGCACCGTCGTGAACGGAACCGTCCAGCGTGTTGAACCACGTGTTATTCGCATCGAGGTTGGTAAGGCAAACGGAATTATTCCACAAAGCGAGCAAATCCAAGGCGAATACTACAGTGTTGGTGCACGTATTAAAGTTCTTATTAAAGACATCGAACGTGATAACCGTGGTCCACAGCTGATCTTGAGCCGTGGCAATTCTGAATTCATCGAATACCTTTTCCGCCAGGAAGTTCCAGAACTTGAAAGTGGTGCTGTTGAAATCAAAGCTATCGCTCGTGAAGCAGGGCGTCGCACAAAGCTTGCCGTTGCAAGTACTGTCCCTGGCGTTGATCCAGTCGGAACATTCGTTGGTGGACACGGTACACGTGTTCAGGCTGTCATGAACGAAGTTGGCGACCAAGAGAAGATCGATATTGTGACATTTGACGCAAACATCGAACAGTTCATCAAGAATGCTCTTAGCCCCGCTGAAGTCAGCAAGGTTGTGATCAACGAAGAGACAAAGCGTGCGACTGTGTACGTGAACGAAGATCAGCAATCAATTGCAATCGGCCGCGGCGGACAGAACGTTCGTCTTGCAAGCCACCTTACTGGCTATGAACTAGATATCGAACAAGCGACACCTGCGCCAAAGTCAGCCGCAGCGGGTCCAAAGAAGAACATCGAAGATAGTCTTCTGAACGCAGTTGAAGAAAACACCGACGAACAAGCTTAGTTTTCGTAAAAAAATATTAAATTAGCACTCTATTGCATGGAGTGCTAATTTTGCTATACTAGATATAGAAAGCGGCAGCCCACAAACATTAGGCTTGCGCTTCTTATATAGGAGGATAGATAATAGAATTATGGCTGATGACTTCGCAGAATTTATCTCGCATCTCACCGACAACGCGCGGACCAGCCTGCATCACGCGACAATGATCGCGCAGGGCTACGGAAGTCCGTACATTGGAACAGAACACCTCCTTCTTGGAGTTATGGCACAAGGTGCGTCAGTTGGCGCAAAAATCCTTGCCGATGCAGGAGTGACACTCGATCGTGCGCAAACAGCGCTGAATATGGTTCCCGTCTCTGCTGTAGTCGGAGGACTCAGCACGAAAAGCTTGAGTGAAACAGCAAAGCTAACACTTAAAATGAGTTGGGATATTGCACAAGAATTCCGCCAAGACTACCTTGGTACGGAACATATTCTCTACAGCATTTTGACCCAAAAGAATGCCCGCGCAACTGTTCTGCTCCGCGATATGAATGTAAATATTTCCGACATCGTTTCGGAACTGGAAGAATATCTCGATCGCCAAGGCGATGCCTACACGGCTGTTGACGACGACGTAGTGAATGAAAAGAAGAAGGCGCCCGTTAGAAAAGGTGCGCTCGGCACGTTTGGAACAGACTTAACAGCTCGCGCTAAGGCGGGTAAACTTGACCCTGTCATTGGGCGCGCCGAACAAGAAGAGCGTCTTGTCACTATTCTGAGCCGTCGTACAAAGAACAACCCGGTACTGATCGGTGAACCTGGCGTGGGTAAAACGGCGATTGTCGAAGGCCTGGCCCAGCGTATCGCAAGCGAAGATGTGCCTGAACACCTCCTGGATAAGCGCATCATTCAGCTTGACCTCGCTGGCATGATTGCTGGTACGAAGTATCGTGGTGAGTTTGAAGAGCGCCTTAAGAAGGTTGTCGCGGAACTGCACGAGCAAAAGAATGTTATCGTCTTTATCGATGAGCTTCATCTACTGGTTGGAGCTGGCGCAGCCGAGGGAGCACTCGATGCTGCAAATATCTTGAAACCTGCACTTGCGCGCGGTGAAATTCGTCTCATTGGTGCAACAACCCTTGAAGAATATCGCAAGCACATCGAAAAAGACACTGCACTGGAGCGTCGATTCCAAACTATTGTCGTCCCAGAACCAAAGTTGAAAGATACCATCGCAATTCTTAAGGGTTTGAAGCCTTATTACGAAAAGCATCACGGTGTCACAATCAGCGACGAGACAATTGAAGATGCTGTGTACATGGCGGATCGATATATTAACGAACGGTACATGCCAGATAAAGCTATCGATGTCATCGACGAAGCTGCCGCACGTGTTCGCGTTAAATCTGGTCGCAAGCCAAGTAAACTTCGTGACTACATGAAGCAATTGAAGAATCTGAACGAAAAGATGGAAGAAGCCGTTGCGGGCGAAGACTACGAACGCGCCGCACTGTATAAGACGCGTATTAGTCAGTTGAACGAGAAGCTTGAAGAAACACGAACAGAGTATGAAAAGAAGACACCTATCCTATTGAAAGATGAGGATATTGCGCATGCAATCTCGCTTATGACCGGCATACCTGTCAGTCGTGTACAAAAATCTGAGGCGAAACTGCTCCGTAAACTCGAGAGTCACCTGGAGAAGTACGTCATCGGACAGCGTGAAGCAGTCGAGAAAGTCTCACGTGCAATTCGAAGGAGCCGCAGTGGTGTTGCTAGTAGCAAACGACCGATTGGGTCATTTGTCTTCATGGGTCCAACTGGTGTAGGTAAAACAGAACTTGCCAAGGTCCTTGCGCGCGAAGTTTTCGGCAGTGAAGATAACTTGATCAAGATCGACATGAGTGAATTTAGTGAACGACACACAGCGAGTCGCTTAGTTGGTGCACCTGCTGGATACGTAGGATACGAAGACGGCGGTCAGCTTACTGATAAGATTCGTCGTCAACCGTACAGTGTTGTCCTGTTCGATGAGATTGAAAAAGCAAACCCTGAGGTCTTCCACTTGTTGCTGCAAATTTTGGAAGATGGGTCGCTGACTGACGCAAAAGGTCATAAAGTCGACTTTTCAAACGCGATCATTATTCTAACAAGTAACCTAGGTGCTGACCGTATGATGAAAGAATCGAGCCTTGGGTTTTCTGCGGTTACAAGAAACGATCAAGTGAAGCTTGACGAAGTGCACAAAGAAAACGCGCTTGCCGCGGAAGAAGCACTGAACCGCATTATGCGACCCGAACTGATCAATCGTTTTGATTCGATTGTTACGTTCCGTGCGCTTACAAGAAAAGAAGTAGGCAAGATTTTCGATACACTTCTGGCTGAACTGCAGGATCGTTTGATTCGCAAGGGTATTCACCTAGTGATTGCCGCCTCTGCAAAACGCCAGATTATTACCGAAGGGCACGATGAAAAGTATGGGGCTCGACCACTGCGTCGCGCAATGCAAGACATGTTGGAACTACCTGTTGCTGATGGCATCTTGTCTGGAGAATACGAAAAGGGTACAGTATTAAAGATTAGTGCTGTAAGGGGAAAAATTCAGATCAATGTCGGACAAGAAGCATAGCCTACAAAGAACGGTAGTCGGTGGGTTCATAAGCATCGTTATTCTTGTTGCTGCCGGTTTGTTATTTATGAATCGGCAGTATGCGATGGACCAAATAACGGTCTGGAGCTACAAACCAAGTGTGCAAATTCAAACCATCGAAGATCGAATCGACCTGACGAACAAAGGAAAGTTCTACTTCTACTCAACCCAACCGGTTGTTGCGAACGCAGACCAATTTAATCAAGATTGCCCCCGCCAAGAGGTGGGGAACCCAATCCTTGGCTGTTATTCTGCGCAACGTATTTATGTTTACGACATTACAAACACGCAGCTTGATGGAATCGAAGAGGTCACCTCTGCGCACGAGATGCTCCATGCGGTCTGGGAGCGGACGAGCATGGATGACCAAAATAAGATTGGCGCGTTATTAAAAGCTGAATATCAGAAACGATCTGCGACCGAAACGGATCTTGTAGAGCGTATGCAGTATTACCAGCGTACAGAGCCAGGCGAATTCTTGAACGAATTACATTCGATTTTGGGAACTGAAGACGGTGCTCTGAGTCCCGAACTGGAAACGTATTACAAACGATTTTTTAATGATCGCCAAAAGGTCGTTGACCTTCATATCAAATACGATGGCGTCTTCAAGAGCCTGAAACAACAGTCGGACACGCTTTATGCAGACCTGACATCTCTCGGTGAAAGTATCGATACACGAACCACGAAGTATAATAGCGATGTTAAGTTGCTATCTGCGGATATCGATAGCTTTAATACACGTGCGAATAGCGGAGAGTTTTCGTCAGTCAGCCAATTTAATAGTGAACGGGCTGCCTTGATGCGTCGCTCTGATCAGCTGGATGCAGATCGCGCTGCCATCAGTGCTGACATCGCTACATACAATGCGAAGTTTAGTCAGTATCAAGAAATTTCATCGCAAATCGAAGTGCTCAATAAAAGCATCGATAGTTTCAATCAACTCCAACCAACACCCTCAGTTAATAATTAAGGAACTTTTCTAAGCTATAATTACTATAATGGCAAAATCTAGAACTCAATTCGTCTGTCAAAATTGTGGAACAACGCATAGTAAATGGTCTGGCCGTTGTGATAACTGTGGTGAGTGGAATACGCTCGTCGAACAGGTCGCTACAACTACAGGTACATCATCTGTTGCGAAAGGTGGCGCAAGTGGTCGCGTCTTAAACGTGCAATCTATTCGTGATATGCCCGCCGAAGATACGTCAAAACGTATGCTGACCGGAACACACGATCTGGATGATGTCCTGGGTGGCGGTATTCTGCCAGGTGCTGTCGTGCTGCTAGCTGGGCAGCCGGGTATCGGTAAAAGTACACTGCTTTTGCAGGTGACTGCTCATATCGCCAAGACGACCTCTGTTTTGTATGTAAGTGGTGAGGAATCTGCTAGTCAGGTGAAACTTCGTGCGAAGCGCCTCGGGGCAGAATCAACCGAGCTGCTTGATTTCGTTGCCAGTACAAGTGCGAACGATATTGCCGCAACTATTCGCGGCGGGCAGTATGCGCTTGTGATCGTTGACTCAATCCAGACACTTGCGCTCGATGAAATTACTAGCGCACCCGGAACAGTTAGTCAGATCACGAATAGCAGCAATGTGCTGATTCGTGCCGCTAAAGAAACTGGTACTTCTGTTATATTGGTGGGCCACGTCACGAAAGAGGGAAGTATCGCCGGTCCAAAGGTCCTTGAGCACCTCGTTGACGTTGTACTGCAGTTTGAAGGTGACCGCTACGGTGGCTTTAAGATTGTCCGTGCAGCCAAAAACCGTTTTGGTTCAACCAATGAGGCGGCGATCTACGAAATGTTCGAAGAAGGGCTCCGACCTGTTGAGAACCCGTCTGCTGCACTGTTGGCAGAACGGAACCCGGCGGACGGATCGGTCGTACTTGCGACCTTAGAGGGCACGAGGCCGCTCCTGGTAGAGATCCAAGCACTTGTGAATCCCACTAGTTTCGGGTATCCTAAGCGTACCGCGAGCGGGTTTGATCTGAATCGACTCAATCTGCTGATTGCCGTCATGGAGCGTCGCACGAAATTGAATTTATCTGATAAAGACATCTACATAAACGTCGTTGGAGGTCTCAAACTTAATGACCAGGCCGCGGATCTTGCTATCTGTATGGCAATTGCCAGTGCAGCTGCTGGTCGTCGCATGGACGATGAGACGGTTGTCTTTGGCGAAGTAGGACTTGGTGGAGAAGTTCGATCGGTTCCTGGTGTCGACAAACGCGTCGCGGAAGCAAAAAAGCTCGGTTTTACAAAAGCCATTGCTCCAAAAATACACAGCGCAAATACATTTATTAAACCTGTGGCCGATCTACGCACTGCGCTGATCGACTATTTACAGAAGTAAAAGGACCCAATTTAACACTATGGAATTACTTATTATTCTTACGCTGCTCGTGATAGCAGCCGAGACTACCTACCTGGTAGCAGCCCAAACAGTAAAATTAAAACATTCTAAAAAACAACATATGCCTATATTCGTTGATACTTCAGTATTAATTGATGGACGTATTATCGCAATTGCCGAATCTGGCTTTATTACGAGTACATTATTCATTCCACGAACCGTTGTGGGTGAGCTGCAATTTCTAGCCGATAATGCCGATACGGAAAAGCGCACACGTGCCCGTCACGGCCTTGATATCGTGAAAGAGCTGCAATCTATGGATAACGTGAAGGTTGAGATCTTTAACGATGGTACAAAAGCAGAAGAAGGCGTCGATAATCAGCTATTGAAACTCGCGAAAGAGTATAACGGTGCGATCTGTACTATCGATTACAACTTGAATAAAGTTGCACAAGTCGAGAAGATTCCCGTTCTGAATGTGAACGATCTTGCGAAGACGCTCCGTATGGCGTACCTCCCGGGCGAAAAGATTCGTCTAGAATTGACACAAAAAGGGAATGACCAGCACCAAGCAGTCGGACACCTCGCTGATGGAACGATGGTTGTCGTTGAACACGCAAAGACCCACATCGGACAAACAGTAGAGATCGAATTTATCCGTGCATTACAAACTGCAGCGGGCAAAATGATGTTTGCTCGTTTAGTAGGTGGTGGTGACCGAGACGTTATCAAGAAAGCCGCTGCGCAAACGAAGCGAGCCGAACTGAAAGCACAGATTCCTACGAAGCTTCTGAAACCTGCGCGTCGTGAGCGAACACAACCCGAGCGATCGCAACCTGAACACAGCGATCAATCAGAGCCTGTCGGCATCCCTGTGCCCGAAATACCCAAAGCACAGCCAAAGACCAACTCACGAACGCGTACGCAATCACGCGCGCCCCAGACGCCTCGTGACGACGCACAAACCCAGCAGAAGCCAGCGCGTAGGAACAACAATCGCCGCCGTACACCCGAGGACAGTTTGTTTGAGCTACTCGACAAGCAAGACGAGCGGTAATTGCTTCATCGAAATAATACTCAGTAACAAAATAACCCCCAGCGATGGGGGTTATTTTTTATGTCAATGATCCAACTAGTTTGTGTAATAACCAGAGTCTGTGACAGTCGCAGATACTCTTCCTGCAGGGGTTGCGTCACCACTGTAAGTTCCCACGAAGTTATTACCGCTTTGTGTCACCGATAGTGCAACACCATCAACGGTTATAGTAACGCTAGTCGAGGTAAGTGGGAAGGTTCCAGCGATAGGTGTCACGGTAACTTTCCAGTTATTTTTACTTCCTGTAACGATTGGACTACCCTGGAAGGTCGGTTTGACATCGCTACAGCTGTGTTTGTCGTCGTCTTTTGTGCCATCGTAGCCGTTAGGTACGTTGGTGTAAACTTCCTTCTTTGTGACAGGGTCGGTTGTCTTAACGACGCCGACGGTATCTTTTGCGCCTTCAGGTGTACATGCCGTCGCTTTCTTACCTGATACCTTATCGAATGTCAGCTGTGCGTTTGCTTGACCTTGTGTCTTGTTCCACCATGAAGGGTAGAGTTCAGTTCCGACTTTTTGGATACCTGCCGGTTGTGTGAACCAGTCACCTGATTTCCATTTGCCTTCTGGTGCATAGACTTCTTTGTGGGCGTATTCCATCACAGATGCCACAATTGGACTTCCGAGTGATGAAGTACCCTTTTTTAGAATAGTTGTGTCGGGATTACCGAGCCACACGCCCATGGTAAGCGCTGGGCTATAACTCATCATCCAAAGGTCCTTCGCATTTCCGCCCTTGTCGGATGTACCGGTCTTCGTTGCTGTCTTGACGCCTGGAATCGCTTTCGCTGCGTAGTTACCTAGTGAAGAACTGGCATTTGCATCGGTCAAGATGTCGTCGATGATGTAGGCAGACTGTGCGCTGACGATCTGCTTACCGGCAACGTCGCTCCATTTTTTCAATGTCTCACCAGAGCTGTTCTTTACTTCCAGGACGCTACTCTGTGGCTTGTAAGCGCCACCACGGGCCAGTGATGCATATGCATTCACGAGGTCGATTTGCTTGATGCCACACCCACCAATTGAGAGTGACAGACCTGCGGTCTTATCGGCACCTTGTGAGCAGTAGCTTGTCGCACCCATTGAGTGGATCGTATCCAGGGTCGAGCCCTTTTTAGCTTGCTCGTTAATGTACATTGCTTTAACGGCCGGTACGTTACGAGACGTCGCCAGACTTAATCGAATCGATACAGCGCCTTTGTATGTACGATCGGCGTTTTGTAGCTGTGCACCGTAGATGTTATCAATTGGCTCGTCAGTTAGATCACGCGATCCACTTCCGTAGTTTTGCTGACCCGTAGCCTTTTGTTCAAATAGTTCGGAGTATACCAGCGGCTTGATTGATGAACCCGGCTGGATGTATGCGGTAGCTGCGTTATCTTGGCCATAGCCTTCGTAGCTAAAGTCACGGCTTCCAACGAGCGCAACAATTTGTCCGGTCTGTGAATCTTCGACAGTAGCAGCACCGTTCGTGAAACCTGCAGAATCAGGGACGTATGAGTTGAACATGTCTGTCATCGCTTCTTCAAGCTTGTTCTGAATGCGGATATCGAGGGTTGTTTTTACGGTCAAACCACCCTTACCAACAGTCGCGACACCCAGCTCACTTTCTAATTGAGAGCGTACCATCTGCACAAAGTGTGGTGCTTTGATATCGGCGTAGCGGTTAGCTTCGGGTTTCAATGTATCAAGAATAGGTTCTTTCTTTGCAGCGTCTTCTTGTGCTTGGGTGATGTAGCCAATTTGGCGCATTGCACTCAGGACTTCATGCTGACGACTAATGAGCGCTTCATGGCCTGCTACCTTATAGGGGTTGAAAGTAGAAGGGTTTTGAGGGATAGCGGCCAGTAGCGATGCTTGGGCAAGTGTCAGGTCTTTCGCTGCAACGCCGAAGTATGACTGTGCACCGGACTCTGCGCCGTTACGCGGACCACCGTATGGTGATTCGTTCAAGTAAAGCGAGAGGATTTGATCCTTGTCGTACATTCGTTCAATCTCGATTGAAAGGATTAACTCTTTGATCTTACGAGGGATACCACCAAAACCACGGTCGGATGATTCGTCAGCAAAGAAAACTTGCTTCACTAATTGTTGGGTTAGGGTTGAGCCACCCTGGACAGATCCACCGCTAAAGTTATTGAAGGCAGCACGTGCCGTACCTGTAACACTGACGCCGCTGTGCTTGAAGAAGTCACGGTCTTCAATTGCAACGGTAGCTTTTTTGAGGTTGTCACTTAGGTCCTCGCTTGGGACTACCAATTTGTAGTTGCCGCCACCAGTATCTTTCCATAGTATCTGGCCATTACGGTCGAGGTAGGTAGTTATCGTTGATTGGACACGTTTGTCGATCTCACCCGGTCGAATTTGATCGAGGTCTTTACGGAAGTAGGCGAAGAGTCCACCGATAAGGAGTGCCACAAGAAGGACACCAACACCAGCAACCTTGAGCGCCATGATGACGCCACGTCGGCTAAACCAGTAAGCCCAGAATCGCTTTGGGTGCATCTTGTACAAGAAGCGTTTTACGGGATGTTTCGGAAGTGTCGCGAGATACTCAGCTCGACGACGTGCGTTTGAATCTTTTTTCGCTTTCATACGACGCGAAAGATTAGAATAGACACTTAATTTTCGTGATGACGATTTTTTAGCTTTAGCCACGTTTCCCCAATTTCCTCAACATAATTTATGCGCAATATCTTAACCCAATGTTTTAACCATTATAGCATTAAAAACGGTGCGTAAAGACCAAAAATTTGCTATACTACCAGGGAAATAACAGATAGGAACTAATTACATGACACTTTCAGAAGAGCTGATCTGGCGCGGATTCGTGAACCAAACGACCTTTGCCGATATTACCGAACTTGATAAAGATCCTATCGCTTTCTATTGGGGTGTTGATCCGAGCGCTGACAGTATGCAGGTTGGTAACTTTGCCGCAGCGATGATGGTCCGTCATTTTATTGAAGCAGGGCATAAAGCTTTCCTTCTCGTAGGTGGGGCGACGGGCATGATTGGTGATCCGGACGGTAAAGCTGACGAACGCAACCTGAAGTCACTCGATGAGATTGCGCATAACAAAGCCGGTATTGCCGCACAATACAACACCGTGTTCGCTGGTCAGCCATTTACGATGGTTGATAATTACGACTGGTTTAAGGAACTCAATTATCTTGATTTCTTACGTACCGTAGGAAAAAACGTACCACTTAGCCAGATGCTTGGTCGTGAATTTGTGCAGTCACGACTTGGTGAAGACGGTTCGGGTATCAGCTACGCTGAATTTAGCTACTCGCTTATTCAGGGGTACGACTTTGTTCATTTGAATCGTCAGCACGGCGTCACACTGCAAGTATGTGGTGCGGATCAATGGGGTAACTCTATTGCAGGAGTTGACCTTCTTCGTCGACTCGATGGTAAAGAGGCGCACGTCTACTCGACGCCACTGGTTATGAATAAAGCAACTGGCAAGAAATTCGGGAAGTCTGAAGATGGAGCTGTATGGCTTGATCCTGCAAAAACCAGCGTCTTTAAGTTTTACCAGTTCTGGCTCAACTCTGATGATGCAGGGACCGCAGACTACGCAAAAATCTTCACACTCCTCAATCAGGCCGAAGTTGCCGAGATGGAACGACAAATCGCTGAAAATCCTAGTGCGCGCGAAGCTCAAAAGAAGTTGGCTCACGAAGTAACAAAGCTTGTGCATGGTGAAGAGCGAACTGCGAGCGTAGAGCGTGTAACAAGTGTCTTATTTGGCGGAACACCTTTCCAAGAACTAACAGGCGAGGATATTGAAGTACTCGCGGGCGAAATTCCTACAGCCTCAATAGATACGCCACTTGTTGAAATTCTTGTTGGAACCGGAACTGCCTCGAGTAATGGTGACGCTCGTCGCTTAATAGAAAGTGGTGCGGTTTCATTGAACGGTGAAAAAATTTCCGAAAATGGGACAATTACAGAGAAGGCGCTTATCAAAAAAGGTAAGAATTCTTTCATACTTGTTCGCTAGAATGAATGTATAGGCAAAGTATCGGTTTAGTACACTATTTATAGCATTCTGCTTATGGTATATTGAGACCAATGTTAAGGTGGACTAAGCAAAAAGGTTTCACGATTGTGGAACTACTCATTGTGATTGTGGTAATCGGTATTCTTGCCGCAATTACAATCGTTGCCTTTAACGGTATTAGCACGCGTGCCGAAAATACCAAAACAGTTACGGGTGTTGGTTCGTACTACAAGGCAATTCAGGCGTACGGCATTAATACGGGTGCCTATCCCGTTGCTGGATACCCATGTCTCGGCCCACTCGGCACTACCTGTGCCAACACGACCGACTCATCAAGCGCTTGTTTTGGTGCAGGGGCTGCCGGGGCAAACAGTGCATTTGATACTGCAATTAAAACAGTGCTTTCGACAGCACCATCCCTCAGCTCACAAACAATGGAGTGTAACGGCAAGCAGTACGGAGGTGCATACTATTCTTCGAATGCGCAAGGTACGACAGCTACTATTACGTATTTCCTCAAAGGAAATCAACCATGTGTGAAGATTGCCGGGGCCAGCTTGTCAGGACCTAACGTTGATGGTGGTGCAACACAATGTACCGTAGCGCTGCCTGGTATATAGGCTATGGGATATACATCAAATGTTTAAAAGACAAAAACAAGCCGGCTTCACAATTGTTGAGCTATTGATCGTCATCGTAGTGATAGGTATTCTTGCTGCAATTACTATCGTTGCCTTTAATGGCGTCACAACCAAAGCCGAAAATACTAAAACAGTTAATGCCGTCGCGGCATACTCAAAGGCAATTGCTGGGTATGCCGCAGTGAATTCAGCGTACCCAAATTTTGCCTATCCTTGCCTGGGCCCATCAGGTACAAATTGCGGAAATGTAACAGATAACACAGGCGCATGTAATTTTATTGGCGGAACTAATTACAGCGGTTCTTTTGATACAGCTATCAAAACGATTGCATCAGCGCTACCTGGAGCAAGTACGCAGTCGATGAACTGCGGGGGAAAATCTTATGGGGGCGCGTTTTATGGTTCAACTGATGGAAAAGCGGCAACGATTACCTATTTCCTAAAGGGAAATGTACCGTGTCCCTCGGTGTCGGGCCTATCTAGTGCGGGTGACTACCGTAATGGCGATACGACAGTGTGTTACAACAATCTCCCCACTCTATAAACTGGTATCATATACATAGATGAATCTTCTATCTTCAATAGATCATATTAAAGGTATCGGTGAAAAAACCGGTGCCCAGTTCAAGTCGGCTGGTATTCATACTATTAATGACTTGATCACGTTCTTGCCTCGTGCCTACGATGACTTTTCGCATGTCACGGCGATATCAGATATAAAACCGGGCAAGCAAACCATAAAAGCGCGCTGCGAAAAGATTACAACCCGTCCTGTCCGTCGAGGGCTACGGATTACAACAGCGACCCTTGCTGATGATACAGGTAAGCTGCAGGCTGTTTGGTTTAACCAGCCGTACCGCGAAACCCAGCTCAAGACGGGTGAGGAATTTTTCTTTTCGGGCGACTTCGAATTTAACTACAACAAATACCAGCTCTCTAACCCGAGTGCCGAGAAAGTCAGTGACATGCCCGTTCATACCGATCGGGTGTTGCCGACGTACCGTGCAATCCATGGACTGAAGACGACACTAGTGCGCAAGATCATCAACGAGCTTCGGCCATTGATGACGATGCTACCAGAGACACTTCCTGCAGCGCTTATTCAATCCGAAAAGCTTGTGAGTCATAGTGACGCGGTGCTAGGCATGCACTTTCCGGAAACAATCGAGAGTATTGCGAAAGCAAAAGAGCGTATCGCGTTCGAGGAATTATTTGCGCTGCTACTAGCGAGTCAAATGAACCGTATCGAGAACGCCAAGCTACAGGGATGGCATATCCCATTTGAACAGTCGGTCGTTAAAAGTTTCGTGGCAGGATTGCCGTTCGAGTTGACTGGTGCCCAGCGTATCGCAGCGTGGGATATTTTACAGGACTTCGAGAAACAAGTTCCGATGAATCGCTTGCTGCAGGGTGATGTTGGCTCTGGCAAGACGGTTGTTGCGGGACTCGCTGCAAGACAGGCTGCGCACGAAGGGTTTCAGACGGCCGTGATGGCACCGACCGAGATCTTGGCGTCGCAACACGCCGAGACGCTCAATCGTCTTCTCTCGCCATTCGGAGTAAAAGTTGGCTTGCTGACTGGCAGCGTGAAGGGCAAGGCGCGTGAAGCATTGTATGCGGCTATTACATCGGGCGATGTCGATGTCGTTGTCGGAACGCACGCATTAATTCAAGGCGGGGTACAATTCCATCGTCTAGGGTTCGTCGTCATTGACGAACAGCACCGTTTTGGCGTCAATCAGCGCCAGGAACTCTTAAAGAAGTCGGCACATATGCCGCATCTGTTAGCGATGACTGCAACACCGATTCCACGTAGTTTGGCACTGACGGTCTATGGCGAATTGGATGTGTCCATTTTGAATGAGCGTCCAAAGGACCGTAAGGACATTGCAACAAAAATTTGGTCACCAAATAGTCGTCCGCAACTGTACAAACTCATCGACGCACAGCTTGCTGAGGGGCGTCAGGCATATGTAATCTGCAGTCTGATAGACGGAAATCCGGACAATGACCTAAAAAGTGTGCAGACCGAGTTCAAACGTCTCGATCAAGGCGTGTTCAAACACAGGAAGATAGGCCTCCTGCATGGAAAAATGAAATCTGCTGAAAAAGAAGAGGTGATGCGCCAATTCTCCACTGGCGAAGTAGAGATTCTTGTTAGCACGACTGTTGTAGAGGTCGGTGTCGATGTTCCAAACGCAACGGTAATTTTGATCGAGGACGCTGATCGTTTTGGTTTGGCGCAGCTACACCAACTTCGTGGTCGCGTCGGTCGCAGTTCTTACCAGAGTTATTGCTACTTGATGGTGAGTTCTTCTAAGACTCCTAGTCAACGACTGAAGGAAGTCGAGAAGAGTAATGATGGGTTTCATTTGGCAGAGGTTGATATGAGCCTCCGCGGTCCAGGAGAAATTTACGGACGTGCACAGCACGGTGAATTAAATCTGCAAGTTGCGACGCTGGCAGACACGAAAATGATTGCACGAGCACAAAAGGCCGCAAAAGCATTCGCCGCCTCTGGGGCAGATTTGCTACAATATAAACAGTTACATAAAGATGTTGAACATTATCAACGACTGACCACATTAAATTAAACAAAACGATTACAACATGTACGCTGGCACAACATACGGAAAACGCTCAGGTCAATTAATTGGTGTTCACCAACGGATTGATCGAGTAGCTCGTCGACACCTTGCTCCACTTTTACCGTCTTCGGTAGTTTTTCCGAGTGCCAGCGAGATCCTCCACTTCGAGGGTAATAATGGTCCGGACGGTATTAAACGAAAGAGTCCATCCGTCGATGAACCATGGCATTTCATTGATCCCGAAAAAATGGATGACCGGTCGGTCCTCGATATGATCATCGATCATCAGGTAAATCTGGCCGAAGCGCTAAGGGCGAAAAACCATGAACGTGCAGCATTTGAGTCTGCATGGATGGCACATGCCATTGTGGACGGCCTGACACCAGCACACCACTTCCCATTGGCCGAAAAAATAGAAGAACTTTTTGGTATGCCACACCACGAACGCAGTAGTGTGCGTGAAAAGAACATTATCAAAGGCACGAACCGTCGGGATACGCTTTCTAAGAACTGGCAGTACTGGGGTAAGCATGGCATTTTCATGAACCACTTTATGTTTGAGTTTGGCGTCGCAACGGCAATTCTAGGGAATCGTTTTGGCAAGATCGTCATTAGTGACAACGATCTTGTTGAACTGAAATTAGTCGGTTACGAGAAGTTATTCCTCGACATTATGCATAAAGTGATTGCCCTCGGTACATACGAGGCTTACTCTACGAAAGGCTGGAGTCGTGAGCTGGCGCGTACGGTCCGTACCGAGCTGATACCGTTGATTGTCAAAGCGGTTGTTCTGGGTTGGTATGAATCTGTGCAGCACGCCGGTCTGAGCACTGAGAAGTCTTCATGAACGTTCGTATCATCGCCGGGCTATATGGCGGACGTATCATTGTCGGTTCCGGTACACGCCGAACACACCCCATGGGTGAGCGTATTCGAAACGCTCTATTCAACAAGATCCAACATGAACTGCCAGGCGCGGACGTATTAGACGTTTTTGCCGGAAGCGGCGCACTAGGTCTAGAGTCGTTAAGTCGTGGTGCAAAGCACGTGACGTTCGTTGAAAAGGATCGGGTTGCCCAGAAGGTGATTGCAAAAAATATTATTAAGTTGGATGTTGAAGATCAAACAACATTGATACGCTCAGCTGCATCACCGTGGCTCAATCTGTCAGAAGAATTCTATGACATCATTTTTGCTGATCCGCCATATTACGACCCTCAGTTTTCCACAGTTCGCGACTTATTTGCACTATTAAAACCCAACGGGCTTATGGTACTATCATATCCAGGTAGTGAGGAAGCGCCAACCGAAACGGGAGTTGTTGTGGTGGACAATCGTAGTTACGGAAATGCAAGTCTTGCTTTCTACCGTAAAAGGGACGCTTAGGCGTCCTTTTTGCTTTGTCTTTACATAGTAGTGTGGCCTCAATAATTGACTTAAAGGCATATTTGTATTATAAATACTAACAACATGATGAATGAATCTTCTAACCCTCCAGAGAACAACGCGAGTAAATACGTACGCGAATCCAAGCCGGAGAGCGAACGAGCGAATGAGGCGCTGACAAGCAGCCTGGACGCCTACTTTGAAGCCGCCATGGTGCGTGAAGCTCTTCCGCGACTCGTCGATGGCAGTGGCAAGATCTTAGTCGAAGAAAGCGCGGCGCAGTACGCAGTTTACGAAGCTTTCTTTAGGGAACAACTGGGTATTGAGGGTTTGCTACTTCCCGTAGGCGAAGCCGAGCGTACAATTGTGTCGAATGCACAGATGGTTGTGTACACTGATCAGCTTGACCAGGAAGAGATGCTCGTACGCGCCAAGACTATTACAATGGATTACGAATATGCGGCGAGTCACAACCCGAGCTTTGACCCTACTACGTATGAAGAAAAAAAGAAGTACATCGCGTACCTCGTTGTCGGAAAGGGAATGGAGGTGAGTGATCCGTGGGTAACATTCCTCAATACCTACATCCATGGTCCAGCGTTTGATTTTGAATCTGAAATCGATAGTCAATTTATTGGCGACGCCCTAGAAGAATATATGCGCGAGAATGAGCATAAACAGAAGACTCGTGAACTACTGCACGGGCTATGGAACATCTTTGGCATCGATATGAATACGCTGGATGAAAATGAGCTCAGCGCAGATGAGGCGCAGCGTATGGCGGCGATGATACCGATAGGCGGCAAGATTATCGCAACAGTGATTACTGCACAAAATGAGGCGGAGCGCACAATCACACTCGACAATGTGATGCAAGCGGCGAATATTGATGAAGCAACCATAGGACTCGTGAAGGACTATATCGCTACTCACTATCCTATTGTAGATACTACTTCGTCGTAAGGAGTAAAAAGATTCCCAAATGAAAAAGCAGGCCAGCCGACCTGCTTTTTCATTTGGTGCGCGCGAAAGGACTTGAACCTTCACGCCCGAAAGCACTAGCTCCTAAGGCTAGCGTGTCTACCAATTCCACCACGCGCGCACGTACAGTCGATTATACCAAATAATACCCCTATAGGGAATAGGGGTGGATATATTTACTTTTTAGTACGAATATGGTATAATGCACGCATGATTGATCGTGTACCGCTTGATTACCAGCAATGGAATAAAAAAAGTGTATCTGCCGAGGAATTTGGCGTTGCACTTACTTCTGATGCGTCGCGTACACAAATGTTTCGTTACCAGGCGCCAGATTCAGGGCAAGCCTTCAACGTTCTGCGTATTGATGGTCGTCCTGATCAAGAAACTGGACCTACTACAATTACCGCCAACTCTTGGGATTATCGAATTGACCCGCTTCGGACAGCTAAACTTGCGATCTTCGCAAAACATAGCGGGGGTGTCGTGTATGATGTTGAGCTCCCTGGCGCCACCATCAACCACAATCGTCCACTAAATAATGAAGGTGGCTTCCAAACAAAAGCGCAGTTTCTAGGCGCATTAAAAGGGGATTTCACTCCGCTGGCGCAAACCCAGCTTGAAGCAATCGATTCTATTGCACACTTTGAAGAAGGGCAAGAAGTACGATTTATGGGCGAGTCACTGGCAACCTTCTCGCTTGCCGCTATGGCGCTCGTGATGGCACGAGGTGACTTCAAGCCACTTACTATTACTGCTATGGATTTGATTGAACCAGTAAACGCCTATGGCGATACCTCCCTTATTCATATGGCTAAAATGATGCACACGCTGGCAACTGTCGAAAACGACCGACGCGGTCTATACATCAATGAAAACGCAGCGATCGGATATCCTGAATTCATGCCTTACGAAAAGCTCAATAAGCAGACTGCTGCGATCGACAAGTACGTAAAGGGCTTACGTCAACAGCAAATTCCAGTGCTTGCATCTGGTGCGGGACTTCGAAAAGGTGTCCACACCGTTCTTGGTCAGGTACTTGGCGGTAAACTGCCGTACCAACCGCTTACAACGGACTCTGAAATTACGGTGATTCGTGGTGCCGATAGTACCGTCACAAGTCCAGATGATTTCGAAAAACTTGCTGCCCACGTACATGACTCTGGCGTATCCGTACGTCTAATGGAAATCGCAAATGGGACACGAGGAAGCGAAACGCCAATCGGACACTCTATGACTGACGGCCTTGGCCGTGCAGCTTCACTTGCTGCCCTTCGTCAATAATTGACAACAAGCTTACGTTTCGCCCGCCCTGTTGTGCTATCATGGAAGCAAGTACAAAAGGGGACGGGGTTATGAATAAAATTGCAGTATATCTGAACGAACATTTGCTGGGTGAAGTAACCAGTTCAAAGGCAATGCGTCGACGTTTTAGTCGTGACGGCAGTGTGCTGACGATTACACCTGAGGTCATTGCATTTCCGCGAATAACTAATGATATTCGTAAAGTAGCTCGTTTTACATGGCAACTTGCTGAAAAAGGGCACCCGATGAGCTTGACGGTTCGCGGGCTTGGGGGCGATGTCACGGGCGCGTCAATCGGTAAGGGTGTAATTCTTAATACCTCAAAACATCTTAATAATATTATTAACATCGTGACAAAAGACCGCTTGGTCCATGTCCAGCCCGGCGTCAGTTTCGAAGCACTCAATACTGCATTGAAGTGGCAAGGTTTGGCGATCTCGAACGCGCCGGCAGATCCGCGTCACACGACCGTCGGATCGGCAATCGCAAACAACGATGTCGGAAACACCGGTGAAGTTGCCGGTGCTGTCGATAAACTCGAAGTTGTGCTTGCCAACGGTGACTTGATTGAAGCAAAACGTCTCAATAAACATGAACTAAACAAAAAACTTGGTTTACAGACATTTGAAGGCGAAATTTACCGCAAACTAGAGGGACTGATCGAGGACAACGAAACACTCGTCAAGCAATTAGCGGCGGACCCAACACGTGACAATGCGGGGTATAAGAACCTCGCGTACGTAAAGGCAAAAGACGGTACGTTTGACTTAACACCCTTATTTATCGCGAGCCAAGGAACACTCGGCATTATTTCTGAAATTGTTTTGAAGGCTGACTTCTACAGTGCAGCTCGTACGGTTGCGGTCGCTGTCGTACAAGATCCAGGCAAGGCGCGTGACATTATCGATAGCCTCGTGAAGCTTCAGCCAGGTACATTAAAGACGATTGACGGAGAACTCTTCCGCCGTGCAGCAAAACTTGGTGCAAAAGCTGCATTGCTGGGTACTGTAGAGTCAATCGGAACGGTCATTTACATCGAATTCGACGACTTCCGTAATCATGCTCAGATTCTGAAGCTCAAGAAAATGCGTAAGTTTATGACGAAACTCGGTATCGGCATGGTTGATTCAACCAACCACCAACTTGATGAATTCGACGCTGTGCTTGAGATCGCTGATTCACTGCGTAATGCTGAAGACGACGATGAAATCGCGGTGCCTATTATTGACGGTGCATATATTCCTGACGACCGTCGCGAAGCCTTTACCGAAGCATTGGATGAACTTGCCAGCAAGCATCACATCGCATTACCACTTGTATCTAACATCCTAACAGGAACAGTCTATGCGCACCCGGTCCTAAAACTCGACGTAATCGGTGACAAGCAAAAACTTTTCAGACTACTCGGTGACTATGCTGCGCTGGTGACGAAGTCGAATGGTGCATTCGTTAGCGATGGTTCCGAAGGTCGGCTGAAGGCGAATGCCGCCTGGTCTGTCTTTGAAGAGGCTGAAGCTGCACTATACGAGCAAGTACGTGCTATCTTTGACCCATTTGGCACCCTCAATCCAGATGTGAAGCAGAAGAACGACGTACGTCACCTTGTGTCAGCACTCCGCACCTCATACGACGTGACAGATTTCGTCGCTTAACAGAGCGCCGTTTGTTTGCTATAATCCTCTAGTGCTACAACGTATGCGCGCGTGGCGGTCTAATATAATGAGTAGGCGCGCAGCGCGGACGTTGAAAAGTATACTGTACATGCTAGGTGTGTATACCTAGACCAAAAATATGCGCGCGTGGCGGAATTGGTAGACGCGCTAGCTTCAGGTGCTAGTGTCAGCAATGACGTGGAGGTTCAAGTCCTCTCGCGCGCACCACTTAAAGAACAGACTTTCGGGTCTGTTTTTTAATTTCAGCCATGTAGCTAGGGATTCATGACATATACTATAGGGATGCAAGAAGAAATTATTGGTGTCGGCCCGCACCCAGAACCGTGGCCAACTGATCCTAAATTTGACCGAATGTTACTAAAAGAAGGTGACAAACGAAACGTGCTCGATAAATACCATTACTGGACTGTCGCTGCGATTAAAGAAGACCTCGATGCAACTCGTATCGATCTTGAGATCGCGATTGAGAATCTTCAACGCGACTACAACATGGGAACGATTGTACGTGCAGCAAATGCATTTAATATTAAACGCGTTCACATTATCGGGCGCAAGCAGTGGAACAAACGTGGCGCAATGGTCACTGACCTATATATGAATATTCAGTATCACGATGACGTAAAAGCCTTTATGGCCTACATGGAAAAAGCAAACCGTGAAGTAATCGCGATGGATATCGTAAAGGGCGCAAAAAACTTATCGGAAACAAAACTTCCAAAAAGTGCCGTGCTGGTGTTTGGTGCTGAAGGCCCTGGGTTGAGTAAAGAAATGCTTAGCAGTGCAAAAGAAGTTGTCATGATTGAACAATTTGGCTCAACCCGCTCTGTAAACGTCGGTGTTGCCGCAGGTATTACAATGTATGCCTGGTTGCAGCAACATGCGTTGACCCGCTAGATCTAGCGTGTCATACTGTGCTTATGGATACAACCGAGCACTTCCATGCCCATCCTGTTCGTGTTCTGCGGCACGCTTTCGAGCCGAGCGAACCGGTGGTCAATCAAGTGCAAGGTCTTTTTGAAACAGCCGAGAGTGTGCAGAAATTACGCTTCTTTGCGACGAAAATCGCCGTGCTTGACGGCGTCAATTATTACAATTCCGTCTACCACGCTGATGTAACGAAGCAAATAGACGATTTCGCCCAAAACAATTCGAGAGTATTATTGAGCGGTGCGGTGGGGATCCGTCGTGTAGATCAGACACACGCCCGTCTTGCCTTCCAGCCGTTGCAGCAGCCACAGTTCAATCAACTGTTGCGTCACTTTGATACGCTAAAGAACGTTGGTGATGAGGTTCGTGATGCGCGTTTTGCGAAACACTACTTGTATACAGATGTTGCGATTAATGCGCTTCTGCAGGACAAGGAGCGGCTTCGCGCAGCAATGGATGCATTTAAAAACACCGTCGCATCGACCGAACAGCGGCATTTATATTACTTCAGGCCACTAAGGATAGTTGGGGAAGATGGACGCGTGTCGTATACACAGCGCGACAAGGATATTGCCGTAGAGGGCATCAAACGAGACGCCTGGGATCAGTCGGAAAGTGCCTAGGCACATTTGCCTCGAAATCTCACCTCTGTTATAATTGTACAAATGGAAACAACACTTATATACCTATCTGACACAAAAGTGAAACTAACGATTAACGTTGGTGCAAAAGAACTAGCTGAAGCTGAGGCTGTGGCACTGACAAAACTGAGTAAATCAGTTAAAGTACCTGGCTTCCGTGCTGGAAAAGTACCCGCTGCAATTGCTGCGAAAAACGTAAATCCTGCAGCGCTGCAAGAACAGACACTCGATGACGCACTCAGCCGTGCCGTTGCTGAAGCGTTCATGTCAAACAACCTGCAGGCGCTTGACCGACCATCTGTCGAAGTCACTAAATTTGTCCCTGGTGAAATGCTCGAATTCACTGCTGAATGTGAAGTACTTCCAAAGGTTGAACTTGGCGACTACAAGAACCTGACAGCTAAACAAGAAAAGGCAACGATTGCTGCAAAAGACATCGACGAGACACTCGAACGAATGCGCACAAGCATGGCAGAGAAAAAAGAAGTGAAGCGTGCGGCAAAAGACGGTGACGAAGTCGTGATCGATTTCGTTGGTAAAAAAGACGGTGTCGCATTCGACGGCGGAACAGCGACTGACTACACACTGAAACTTGGCGCTGACCAATTCATCCCTGGCTTTGAAGAAGGCATTGTTGGCCACAGCGCGGGCGAAACGTTTGATCTTGATCTTTCTTTCCCTGCTGATTACCACGCGGCTGACCTTGCTGGAACAAGCGTTGTCTTTACAACGACCCTAAACAAGGTTACAGAGCCATCACTTCCTAAGCTTGACGATGCATTTGCGAAGAAGGCTGGTCCATTTACTTCACTTGACGAGCTGAAAGCCGACATCAAGAAGGAACTAACGACACAAAAGGAAAAAGAAACAGGCGAGAAGTACAAAGACGCACTCCTTGCTGAGTTGATCGAGAAGAGTAAAGTACCTGTTCCTGAGATTCTCGTTGCCGATCAAATGACTTCTATCGAACGTGACTTTGAGCAGAATCTACAATACCAAGGCCTTTCTATAGACATGTATCTTTCACAAAACGGATTCAAAGACATCGAAGCATGGCGCGCGAAAGAAGTACGTCCAACCGCACTACGTCGCGTCCAAGCGGGACTAGTCCTTGCCGAGCTGACAACAGCCGAGAAGGTGACAGTGACCGAAGATGAAATCACTGAGCACGTCGAAGTACACAAGCAACAGTACCTCAATAATCCAGAAGCTCTTGAACAGTTTAAGACTCCTGAAGTGCGCCGTGACATCGCGAACCACTTTGTGACCGAGAAGACGATCGAACGTCTATTGGCATTAAACAGCTAGTATTTATAGCGTAACTTATTTGGCACTCTATTGCATAGAGTGCCAATTTTATATATACTAAGAACATGAATAAACCAACGAGCTACTTAGTCCCAACAGTTGTTGAAAAATCTTATGACGGTGAACGGGCGTATGACCTGTACTCACGTCTGTTAAAAGACCGCATTATCTTCCTTGGCGAAGATGTTAACGAGCACACGGCAAACATTGTTGTCGCGCAGCTTATCCACCTTGCTGATGAAGACCCAAAGAAAGACATCAAACTGTATATCAACAGTCCAGGCGGAAGCGTCTACGATGGTCTGGCTATCTACGATACTATTCAATACATTAAACCAGATGTGCAAACGATCGGTATTGGACTACAGGCAAGCATGGGAGCGTTCCTGCTTTCATCAGGTACGAAAGGTAAACGCTACGCACTACCAAGCAGCCGCATCATGATCCACCAACCATCAAGTGGTACACAAGGTAAGATCACAGACCAAGAAATTACGCTCAAAGAAGGTATTTACCTGAAGAAGATGTTGAATGAAATTCTTGCGAAGAACACTGGTCAGAAGATCTCAAAGATTGAAAAAGACGTCGAACGCGACTACTGGATGAGTTCTAAGGAAGCCAAAGACTACGGCATCATCGACGAGGTCATCACAAAGGCGTAATCATGCTTGTAGATAAAATTGTTCCAACGTACGAAAACGCATTCAAATTCGCAGCCTCTACTCAAATTGATATGGAAGCGTCATATGAACGTGTCCGCGAACAAGGAACGACGTTTACGGATGCAGAACAAGAAGTGATTGATGAAGCGATCGCCGCAGTAACACCGGAACGAGTTCTGCAAAACTTGAGAGAAAAAGAAGGTGAGTATTTCTACGCTCGTCACTTCGGAAAAGCTGCTGCCTATCTTCACCTAGGTAAATGGAGTCTTGGTGACCGTATTGCATACGAACCATCTCCACAACGACAAAAGGTGTATGGGGCGTTTCGTAGGATTGCCATTGTCAATACATTCCGTGCACCTATGGGTATCTTTTCGCTCGTGGGCGCTGAGGGTGCACACGAAATGGTGCAACAGACCGGTATGAACGAATTGGTGCAACTTGCGGTAGAGAAGGCTGGCAATCGAGATATTTACATAGGCGCATCAGTCGGGGATCCTGCTATTGGTGTGCTTGAAGATAACATCTTCCATAAAACTGATTTCACCGCGCGCGAGATGCAAAATGTGCCCGCGCTCCAGCAAACACTGTATATCCGCGAATCTAATCCATAAACCCCTTGATTTAATGTCAATTTGCGTGCATAATCTACTATTAGAAGTAGTGTAGCCGTGGTTTCGTATGTCTAAAAAAGGATGTGGCAATCTTTTGATGGGCGACAGTAACGACCAGAGGTTAAGGGAATCTTCCAAGCCAAAGAACCCTTCTTATTCGACGGAATAAGTCTAACAACAATTTAACTGCGAGGATCATATACGCCTATGGCAACCACCAAACGTGCGAACGACGCGAAGCGTGTTTTCTTTACAAAAGATGACACTGCACTTGCATTACCAAACCTAATTGATCACCAACGGTCTTCATGGCAAGAATTTGTCGAAACAGGACTCGGTGAAATTTTTGCTGAGTTAAACCCAATCGATGACTACACTGGTCAAAAATTGGCACTCCGTTTCGGCAAGTACGCTTTCGAAGCTCCAAAGCACACAGAACTCCACGCGAAGGAAAACAACTTAACTTTCGATGCTCCATTGAAGGCTGTTGTTGAACTGACGAACAAAGTGACTGGTGAAGTAAAAGAGCAAGAAATCTACCTAGGGGACTATCCATGGATGACCGAGCGTGGAACATTCATTATTAACGGTACTGAACGTGTTGTCGTTTCACAGTTGATTCGTTCTGCTGGTGTCTTCTTTACAGCTGACCGCCTTGCAACTCGTAACAACTATGGTGCAAAATTGATCCCAGGCCGTGGTGCATGGCTTGAATTTGAAACAGCATCGAACGGTGCTATCTATGTGAAGATCGACCGTCGTCGTAAACTTCCTGTTACAACTCTTTTCCGCGCACTTGGCTACAACAAGACAACTGACATCAAAGCTCTCTTTGAAGACGTTGACACTGGTGAAGTAAAGTACATCGATGCAACTCTTGATAAAGACCCAGCACGTGGAACAAACGAAGCCCTCATTGAGGTGTATCGCCGTCTTCGTCCGGGCGACCTTGCCACAGTCGACAACGCTCGTTCAATGATCGAACGTATGTTCTTTGACTTCAAACGATTCGACTACAGCCGTGTAGGTCGTTACAAGTTGAACCAACGCCTGAACATTGAAGTGCCAAACACGACTGAAAACCGTGTCTTCATGGTGAAGGACCTCGAAGCAATCGTTAAGGAAATCATTCGTCTTAACAATAGCCAAGAACTTCCTGACGATATCGACGCACTTTCAAACCGTCGTGTGAAATTAGTTGGTGAGCTAGTTGCTCGTCAGTTCCGCGTTGGTATGCTTCGCATGCAACGTAACGCTATGGACCGTATGTCTATGTCTGACATCGAGAATGTTTCACCTAACCAACTGATTAACGCCCGCCCTGTTGTTGCTGCGGTTCGTGAATTCTTTGCCAGTTCACAGCTTTCACAACTTATGGACGAAACCAACCCACTGGCTGAACTTGCGCACAAACGTCGCCTTTCATCAATGGGTCCAGGTGGTCTATCACGTGAACGTGCCGGATTTGATGTCCGTGACGCTCACCCGACTCACTACGGACGACTCTGTGCTGTTGAGACACCAGAAGGTGCCAACATTGGACTAGTATTGAACCTTGCATCATACGCACGCATTAATGAATATGGCTTCATCGAGACTCCATACCTCCGCGTTACAAATGGTAAGGTGACTGACGAAGTTGTCTACCTAGACGCATCAGAAGAAGCAGTCGAAGTGATTGCTGATGCCGGTGCTGAAATGAACGACGATGGAACATTCGCCGCAGAACGTCTGAGCGCACGTAATGGACTACTCCCAGAGCAAGTCGACGCAAGCGAAGTCACATTCATGGACGCAGCTCACAAGCAAATCCTTGGATCAACTGCAGCCCTCGTGCCTTTCGTTGAAAAGAACCGTGTTGACCGTTCATTGATGGCCGCAAGCATGCAGAAGCAAGCTGTGCCACTGCTTCAGCCTGAATCTCCAGTAGTGGGAACGGGTATTGAACACGAAATCGCCAAGAACACGAGCCAACTTATCGTTGCTGATGCGGATGGTGAAGTTATCCGTGCTGACGGTGATGAAGTACACGTTAAGTACGCCGCAGGTACACAGGTATATAAGCCTATTCACTTTACGAAGTCTAACGACGACCGTTCTGTAAACCAAAAAGTACGTGTTGAACGTGGTCAAAAGCTCAAAGCTGGCGACATCATTATCGAAGGTGCCTCTGTTGATCAGGGTGAAATCGCTCTCGGTCGTGACTTGACTGTTGCGTACATGCCATGGTCTGGTTACAACATGGACGACGCGATCGTGCTTTCACAACGTCTTGTTCGTGACGACACACTCACCAGTATTAACATCAAGGACTACACAGTTGAAGTCCGCGAAACAAAGCTCGGTCCAGAAATTGTCACACGCGACATTCCAAACGTATCTGAAGAATCACTTCGTCACCTCGACGAGAACGGTATCGTTCAACTTGGTTCAGAAGTGAAGTCTGGTGATGTACTGGTTGGTAAGATTACCCCTAAGGGTGAACAAGAACTATCATCTGAAGAACGTCTGCTTCGTGCAATCTTTGGTGAAAAGGCAAAAGACGTTCGTGATACTTCACAGCGTATGAACAACGCCGGTGGTGGTAAAGTCGTTGGTGTAAAGATCTTCTCACGTGAGAACGGTCACGAACTAAAGGCTGGTGTCCTGATGCAGATTCAGATCTTCGTCGCTCAATTCCGTAAGATTTCTGTTGGTGACAAGCTCGCTGGACGTCACGGTAACAAGGGTGTCGTTGCAAAGATTCTTCCAATCGAAGACATGCCATACATGGAAGACGGAACACCTGTTGATGTTGTCTTGAACCCACTTGGTGTGCCATCTCGTATGAACATCGGTCAGCTCTTTGAAGCGCACCTTGGTATGGCTGCACGTGCCCTTGGGTACAAAGTTGCAACCCCTCCATTCAACGGTGTCCCTGATGAAGTGATCTCTGACGAACTAGAAAAAGCTGGTTTTGCCCGCGACGGTAAGAGTCAATTGTTTGACGGCCGTAACGGTGAACCATTCGAAGAACGCACCACAGTTGGTGTCATGCACATGTTGAAGCTTCACCACATGGTAAGCGACAAGATCCACGCTCGTTCAACCGGTCCGTACACAATGGTCACGCAACAACCACTCGGTGGTAAAGCGCAAAATGGTGGTCAGCGATTCGGAGAGATGGAAGTCTGGGCTCTCGAAGCCTACGGTGCCGCTGCAACCCTTCAAGAAATGTTGACGATTAAGTCTGACGACGTCTATGGACGTGCGAAAGCTTACGAATCAATCATTAAGAACGAACCAATTGTTGGTCCAAAGCTTCCTGAAAGCTTTAACGTCCTCGTAAAAGAACTTCAAGGACTCGGCCTCCGCGTCGACCTGCTTGATGAGTCTGAAGACGCTGTTGTTGACGCCGAACAAGTTATTGGAAGTGTTATCAACGGATCACCTGTATCAGCTGCAAGCGTACACGGTGATGACGAAGAAGAAATCGAAACTATTCTTGACGAAGCCGATGACATTGGTGAAATCGAAGATGGAATGAGTATTCAGGATATTGATGAAGTAGAAGAAATCAAGGAGGAAGTGTAATATGTCTCGCGTACTAGTAAACAACGGCATCGCTGACTTTGACGCTATCCGACTTTCAGTCGCAAGCCCAGAAGACGTCATGAAATGGAGTTATGGTGAGGTTACAAAACCTGAAACTATTAACTACCGTACTCAGAAACCTGAGCGTGACGGTCTGTTCTGTGAACGAATTTTCGGTCCAGTCAAAGACATCAACCCACACGATAACAAACTAAAGGGTGTTCGTTCTCGCGAAGCTGCGGTAGACAAGAATGGTGACCTCGTTACTAAGTCTATTGTTCGTCGCGAACGAATGGGACACATCCAACTTGCAAGCCCAGTTGCGCACATCTGGTTCATGCGTGGTACTCCATCAGCAATGTCACTATTGCTTGGGATCACTGTCCGTAACCTAGAGCGCATCGCGTACTTTGCAACGTATGTGATTCTTAAATCCGATGAAACAACTCGCGACAAGTTCCTCGCTGACCTTGAAGCTGAAACTGAAGCTGGTCGTGCTGCGATCAAGATTCGTCACGAAAAAGAAGCTGAAGCCGAAGGTGCTGACGTGAAATCTATCGCTGAATCTATGACTCGTGAAACTGAAGAGCTGAACGAAAGCTACACAGTGAAAAAAGCGCAACTTGAGAGCCTCGTAAAGAACGCCCTCATTTCAGAAGTTGACTACCGTAACCTTCCTGAAGAATACCAAGACCTCGCCGAAGTTGGTATGGGTGGTGTTGCACTGAAGGCACTCCTTGACGGCATCAAGCTCCCTGAGCTGATTGTCGAACTGACTGAAGAAGTCGAAGGCGCAAAGGGCCAACGTGAAAAGAAGCTCCTCAAGCGCCTTAAGGTACTTGAAGGTATGCAATCAGCTGGTATCAAGCCAAGCAGCCTCTGTTTGACTGTACTGCCTGTGATTCCGCCGGACCTCCGTCCTATGGTGCAGCTTACTGGTGGTCGTTTTGCGACATCAGACCTTAACGACCTGTACCGTCGCGTTATCAACCGTAACAACCGTTTGAAGAAGCTGATCGAGCTAAATGCTCCTGAAGTGATTCGTCGAAACGAAATGCGTATGTTGCAAGAAGCAGTTGATGCTTTGATCGACAACAGCGCAGCTCGTGGTGGTCGTGCAGTGAACGCAACGGGTGGCCGTCGCCGCCTAAAGTCAATCTCTGACATGCTAAAGGGTAAGCAAGGTCGTTTCCGCCAGAACCTTCTGGGTAAGCGCGTTGACTACTCTGGACGTTCTGTTATCGTGGTTGGTCCAAAGCTCAAGATTTCTGAATGTGGTCTGCCAAAGCAGATGGCACTCGAACTCTTCAAGCCTTTTGTCATCCACTGGTTGATCGCAGGTGAGTACGCACACAACATTCGTTCAGCAACTCGTCTGATCGAAGCTGGTGAAGCAGTTGTCTGGGATGCCCTCGACTCTGTGATCGCTGGCAAGTACGTTCTCTTGAACCGTGCGCCGTCACTTCACCGTCTATCGATCCAGGCTTTCATGCCAAAGCTCGTTGAAGGTAAGGCAATCCAACTGCACCCACTCGTCGCGAACGGTTTCAACGCCGACTACGACGGTGACCAGATGGCAGTTCACCTTCCATTGTCTCGTCAAGCACAACAAGAAGCTCGTGAGCTAATGAGTGCAACAGCGAACCTTTTGAAGCCAGCTGATGGTGCGCCAGTGCTTTCGATCGCACAGGACATCGTTCTGGGTAACTACTACCTGACATACAACAAGCCAAGTGCACAAACTGAAGTTCGTAAGGCCTTTAGCTCTGTATACGAAGCTGAAATGGCGTATGACAACAAGAAGATCCAACTACAAACACCAATCCGTGTTGTAGCGAAGGGTGAAATGCGCGAAACAACACTTGGACGTGTTTTCTTCAACGAAATCCTTCCAAGCGACCTTCCGTACGATGACAACGTTCAGAACAAGAAGCAATTGAAGAAAGTTCTAAACACTATCTTCGAAACATACGGGGCGGAACAAACAGCTGCAACAGCTGACCGCATGAAGGGTCTTGCTTTCCGATTCGCAACAATTGCTGCGGTATCAACAAGTAAGGACGACTACATTGAATTCCCTGAAACTGACGCGTTTATCGCTGAAGGTGATGCGAAGACGACACTTATTAGCGACCAGTTCAACCAAGGACTGATTACTGAAGAAGAGCGTTACGGCCTGACCGTCTCAACATGGCGTGGTGTGGTTCGTACGATTACTGAGTTCCTCACAGAGAAGCTCAAGGGTATGGATACATCAGTCTCAGTCATGGTCAACTCGGGTGCTCGTGGTGATATCTCGAACATCCAGCTTGCTAGCGCCATGATCGGTATCATGGTTGATGCAACAAACCGTGAGATCGAGCTTCCTATTCGTTCAAGCTACAAAAAGGGTCTTTCATCTCTTGAACAGTTCGTGGCAACACGTGGTTCACGTAAGGGTCTGATTGACACCGCTTTGAAGACTGCCGACTCAGGATACCTAACTCGTCGTTTGGTTGACGTTTCACAAGATGTATTTACCGTTGAAGACACCCCTGGTGACGACGAAGGATTTACTATCTACCGTTCAGAAACCGAAGAAACAATGATCGACTTCGGCAACCGTCTCTACGGACGATTCGCTGCAGAAGATATCGAAGGACATGTAAAGGGTGGCGAATTGATTACACGAGCAATCGCTAAATCAATCGAAAACGACAAGGACCTTAACGAAGTAAAAATCCGTTCTGTCCTTTCAACAAAGAACCTTCGTGGTGTGCCACAATCAAGCTACGGTATCGACATGTCGACCAACATGCTTGTCGCAAAGGCACAACCAGTTGGTGTTATCGCAGCACAATCTGTCGGTGAGCCTGGTACACAGCTAACGCTTCGTACTTTCCACGCCGGTGGTGTGCAAGAAAGCGACATCACGCAGGGTCTGCCTCGTGTGGAAGAACTTTTCGAAGCTCGTTCACCTAAGGGTATGGCACACATGACTGAAGTAACCGGACTTGTAGAGCAATGGGAAGATGGCAAGAAGTACATCGTCCAAGTGACTCCAGAAGCTGGTCACGTCGAGCAAATTGCGCTCGAAGGTCGTACTGCAGGTGTGAAATCTGGTGCTAACGTAAAGGTTGGTGACGTGCTTGCCTCTGGTGAAAGCGAATCTAAGCCATTAGTTGCTCCATTCGACGGCGTCGTTGAAGTAACTGACGAATTCCTGATCCTTGCCGCAAACGCAAGCTCACCAGTTCGTTACGAAATTCCAGGAAACTACCAACTAACAGTCAAATCAGGTGACATGGTTGAAGCGGGTGACCGCCTCACCGGTGGTTCATTGAACCTTCACGACTTGATGCGTCTGAAGGGTATCGAAGCGACACAACGCTACATCATTAACGCCGTGCTTCGTATCTATGCTGCACAGGGTCAAGACGTTGCTGACAAGCACCTCGAGATCATCGTGCGTCAAATGTTTAGCCGCGTGCAGGTTGAAGATCCAGGTGATAGCTCATTCGTAACAGGCGACATCGTATCACGTGCTGCCGTTATGGAAGCAATCGAGAAGCTTGCTGCTGAAGGTAAGGAAACAGTTGCGTTTACACAACTCCTCCTCGGTATCACTAAGGTGTCAATCTGGTCTGATAGCTTCCTGTCTGCTGCATCGTTCCAAGACACGACTCGTGTCCTGATCAACGCCGCAGTGAGCGGACGCATCGACCGCCTCAACGGTTTGAAAGAAAACGTGATCATCGGACGTAAGATCCCTGTTGGAACCGGTGTTGATAGTGCGACTGCACTTGATACTATCGATGAAGACATCGTCGCGTCTGATATCGTCGAAGATGTCGAACTCGCTGCCTAGTCACTCTGACAAAGCATAATAAATACCCGCTGTGATGGCGGGTATTTATTTGATTGAGAATATTGTAATTTTAATCAATTTATGCTATAATATGCTTAATTATGATAGAAGGACTTCCGAAGCATTCAACCCCCGATGTTTTCCCTACATTTAGTATGGATCGTTCTTATAGCGATCGACTCGAATCTATAGATATAGACCTCGGTGCGATTACCCAGCTAATGCGCGAAAAAGGGATGTCTGACGATGAAATTATGGAACTTTCAATATACATCACCGATGAAACTATGAATGTAGATTTTTCATCTAGCCCAGTAGCCGGTCGTTATTTTCGTGATGAAAATAAGATCGTTTTATACAAACTAAATACCTTTTTATCATCTAGTGTTGTATATGAAAGCAGCGACGGCAAGACCACCGCTGCGTCATTTGATGGCAATGCTATGCTAACAGACCGCGTAACAAAAACGCTCGTGCATGAGCTCGAACATGCCATTCTTGCGAGAGACGAAGCAATGATAGAGTCAAATGAAGCGTACGTTGAGGGTGTTATCGAACAGTACGGCGAGAAAGTGTCTTACTTGAAGAAAAAGAGGATAGCACAACTTGGTGGAGCTGCTGTTATTCTCGCCGGTGCACTCATCGCGCGAAATATATGGGATGATGCCGCGGTACAAGTAGCGAGTGTGCTTTCGCTGCCAGCCTATGCTGTTGGTGTGCGTGCACATTCTCGTCGTCGTCAGAAAAAAACGATTACGCAGCTGAAAAACAATAAGTACGAGATATATATAAACCGCCCCGAAGAACAGCAGGCGAGAAAAGCCGCTGATGACTATGATGGTACTTTATTTGCTATAACGCAAAAAGAAAAAACGTATCCAGAAGGTGACGCGATGAACCTTATATTACAAATCATAGCCGAAGAAAGGATTGCGTCGGAAAAAGCGCAACTCGAACTATAATCGTACGGTAGCGTTCGCGTTAGTTGAATCGAAACAAGCTTCACCAAGGTACGCCTTTTTAAGCTCCGGAGTTTTGTAGGCAGTGCAGGCAATTTGACTTTGTGTCCCTGTGAAATAGTGAATGACCTTGTCTGGTGTTTGATAGAATAGCCCTGCGAACCCACCCATTGCCCCATAACTGGCTCCACCGATGCCGATTGATATCGTGGCATAGCCTGGTGTTTGACTTTGCTTGATAACGGGTTGGCTCATATAGAGCTGCACACTATTATTGTTTGATTCTGTGGCATACGCATCGAAGTATGGCTTAAGGACTGCCGCATTTGCTGTGTAGGCCGACTTATCCGCACAACCAAGTGTTGTGTTGTACTGTAGGTCGGCATATGCAGGTTTCTGATCACCAACGACGCAGATGATTGTGTCAGATTCATACAGTGCAGTGTATGCTCCATACGCGCTACCTGCATCGAGCACTGTTTTCTTCAGCTGATGTGCGGTCAGCGTAAGTTCGATCTGCTCAAGATCCGCCTTCGCTATCTCGGCGGTGCTATATGTCCTAAAGCCCGTATCTTTGGTGGGGGAGACTGAGAAGCTGTAGCCGTCGGGTGCGTACGTTGGCGCTTGGAAGGTATTTGTAACCGTTCCGTTAGCATCAGTTTCTGTTATCTTGATTTTGCCCACCACTTTTAACTTGATCTGACCAGTTAGTGCCGTAGCTGATAGCGGCGCTATTTTCACTGGTGCCGGGGCAGTTTCACCTGGATCGAGCGGTTTTGTGAGTAGGTAATAGATATACCCACCAGCGCCCAGTGCTGCTAAAAGAAAGAGGATGATGAATATATTGCGAACGATGTGTCGCTGCTTTTTCTGGGTAATTGAAAGGTGTTTTACAGGAGCAGTATCTACAGCATCGATGTCATCAAGGTCCGATGTAATCTCGATCTCGTCGTCTCGTTTCATGTAGCAAAACTCCTCTGTTTATCTACTACATATTAATATAGCACGACCTCGATGCCACCACTGGACAATTGTCGACATATTTGCTATGATGACAGGTGAGTTTCCGTTTATCTATTACGAGGCAGTGTACAAGTTTCGTAACGCGATAAACACCGTTCCCTGGGGATGCTGACCCCTAAGAACCACCCGTAGAAGTCTATCTACAAGAATCCATTTATGGAACATAAAATATAATTAAACGAAAGTTTCATTTTAATGCCAACAATCAACCAACTGGTTCGTAAGCCTCGCAAGACGGCTAACACGAAAAGTAAGTCACCTGCACTTGGTCGTATTCACAATGCGCTCAAGACTCGTTACTACGAACAAAATGCTCCACTAAAGCGTGGTGTATGTATCAAGGTAACAACCAAGACACCAAAAAAGCCTAACTCTGCACTCCGTAAGGTTGCACGTGTTCGCTTGACTAACGGTCAAGAAGTATGGGCATACATCGGTGGCGAAGGTCACAACCTCCAAGAACACGCCGTTGTGCTTGTTCGCGGTGGACGTGTGCCAGACCTTCCAGGTGTTCGTTACCACATCGTTCGTGGTGCACTTGACCTTCAAGGTGTCGCGAATCGTCAACAGGGCCGTAGCAAATACGGAACTAAGAAAGAGAGCAAGTAATGCCACGTAAAACGACAGCTAGCCTCCAACGTGTATTAACACCTGACCGCCGCTACCAAAGCGTGTTGGTTCAGCGTTTGATCAACAAAGCAATGCTTGACGGCAAGAAGCTTACTGCTGAGAAGGCTGTATACACAGCACTTGAAACAGCAGCAAAGAAGCTTGACGTTGAAAGCCCGCTTGAAGTGTTCGAACGAGCACTAAAGAACGTATCACCAAACTTCGAAGTTAAATCTCGTCGTGTGGGTGGTGCTAACTATCAAATTCCATTCCCAGTTGCTGGTCACCGCCAACTTCACTACTCATTCTCATGGCTAGTGCAAGCCGCACGTTCACGTAAGGGTATCCCTTTCAGCCAACGTCTTGCGCTTGAAATCGTTGACGCGTACAACGAAACTGGTGCTGCCTTCAAGAAAAAAGAAGACACACACAAAATGGCAGAAGCAAACCGTGCGTTTGCACACTTTGCCCGCAGCTAATCTTAGCCGCAGTCACATTAAACCCGGATTCGTCCGGGTTTTTTATTTTAGGGTTTACAAGACCCATCGCGCTCATGTATAAAAGAGACAAATGGGAAATAACATACACACAGTGAAAGTTATTGGGGACTAATGAGTGCCGAGGGATTTCATGCAGTAGACATGACACCCTCACGCCGCCTACCGCCACTTGAAGCGTGGAAAAAGCCAGATAAATGGATTGATTTATCAACGGGCTTGGCTCGTCGCGATGCACCACGCCTCGTGTTCTCGACCGATGACCGTAGCTTTATCCGACCGGATGAGATCGTTGATAGCGTTAATGATATGTTGTTTTGGAATGACTATGATTGGCCATATATTCCTGGTGATGCAGAGACCGAGCCGGATGACCATCATTTTTATTTTTACGCCAACGAGTACAGTCCCGAACTACATAATGGATCGTATATACCGAAACGGTTCCGTGAAATACCTACGCAGATCGGTCGCATGCCGAGGCAATTTCATAACGCGATTCACGATTTTACGGTTCGACCTGAAATGCCCGATTTCCAAGATATGGAAGAATATGTACGTTCCTACTATATTGCGTATAACGCCTTTAAGCGTTTATTCGAAACAGCCAAAAAAACAGCAACGGCTACACAAAATTTCACCGTACGTCGACGAACGGTGGCCGGTGGACACGTATCGTTAGAGACGGAGAGTGACGAGGTAGGCGAGGCATTCTTGCGCACGTTCTTTGATAAACACTTTAGTAGTTACAGTGATGCGATTGAGGTATTTAAATCAATTCCTAATAAAGACATTATCTACACAGATCATGAGTCATTAGAAAAGGCACGTATCCAACGGACAGTAAAGAAACTAGGCAAAGTAGTCACCAGGGAATACATAAATTTCACCCCTATATTACGAGCTGCGTGATGACATCGGCGTAAATCTATCCACGGCTCTCATAATGGGTGTATAATCCTTGAAAATACCTAGCGTTATACCGAAAGACTGTTTATGGAACATTCCGAGCCGCAAGAACATATTGAATTACTTCCTAGGAGCGTCGTTGATCGCAATTTAGCGATTGCAGAAGTGCTGCGCTTTACAACTGATGATTCGCAGGCTGTCGAACACGTGCAGTTATTGTCCGAGAAATGTCATGCGTATATTGGGATGCCGTCCGAACTGACATCGGAATTGTTTGCGTGGCAGGCACACCGCTTAACATCTGAAGGTATCCAGAACGTGCCTATTATGGATCTTGCGTTACTGTCATCAAAACAGACTACGGGTATATTTACAGGTTTTAACTATTATCCCGACGAAGAGAATCGTAAAATACTACATTATCAGTTGGATGCTGGGTATGACGAACAAACGGGTACGTACATGACAGTCAGTGCACCGGTTGCATCATCAATACTACGCATTGAGCGTAACAGTGCTGATGCTGGTGATGTATTCGAAGATAAAAATGATGAGGAGGCTGAAATTCAGCACGCGCTAACACTCCTTATGTCTATTAAGGATTCGGACTTTAGGACTGAGTTTGAAGGATTTCAGCTTGATATTGATGCACTTACTTTCGACAATCTAGAGACTATTCACGCCGTCGCGAATATGGCGACATGGTTACTAGGGCATGATGCCGTCAAAGAGAGTGTTGAACATCAAGAAGCGATCATTGGGTTGATTGATATATTGATGAAGGATTCGGGTTCATTTGTGTTTGAAGGTTTTGAAATAGTTCCGGTGAAAACCGAGACAGGTCCAGGTGTTTCGTATGAGGCTGTTGAGTGTACTGGCGAAATTTTGAATGTCATAGCAGTGGAGAATTATGGCGATGGGGAACAGGGTGATACGCTACAGCCGGCATTTATTATCTGGGACGTTTCTATTCAGAAAGAGTTTATGATACCGATGAAACAAATTAGTCTGATGCAAATAGATACCAGTCAACCAATCGCCTACTATGACAAGCCAAGGCGAGTGTCTGTCTCGGGACCGATCGACTGTAGCCCAAGTGTGAATCGATATCGTGAGAAATATATAAGTAGGGAGCACTGAGATGAGCGAACAGCTAAAGATTCCAGAAGAATACATCGAAGAAATTCGAACACCTGAAGAGCGGGTCGAGTTGATTGTGCAGGATCTTGTCGCCAAGGGTATCGAGTTGTCGAAAGTCACATATACCAATCACGCTGAGGCAACAATCGCAAATGAAGATTTTAATAATTACATCCTTTATCAGCTGGCAAAAGTGAGTGAGCTTTCAGCAATCGAGGTGAAGGTTGGCGGCATAGGTGTGCAAGTGACTGACGTCAGTTTGATGCATATTGCCGAGGAAGACGAAGAAGGGGTGGAAATCGAAGGGATTGCAGCCGTTTACCCCAAAAAGAAGCCACTGAGGGTTTTTGAAGAACTTGAATCGACGGATGTCTTTATCGACGGATCCTATACTGTGGTTTCAGATGTGAATAAGAACGGGACAGAATTCAAAGTCAAGCCACACCTTATCGCGCAGTTAAAGAGTGTTGAAAAAACAGGTGTGACGCTAGCGGCTACTACTATTGATCTCTTTAGTGTTACTGTGCCCCGTCGCGCAATTATTGCGCTCGATGGTACGGCCTCATTCTCGATTCATGAGCTGGAAGAAGTGCGACAAAAAGACCAAATATACGAAAACGTAGCAGTTCTGGGACTATCCCAGTCGATACTCATGAAACAAATAAACAAATTGCGACAAATTTTGTTTAGCGTGGATGACATTGAGTTTTCCGAGGTACAGAAGCTGGAGATCCTACGGCGTATTGGCCGTTTGGCGGGGAAAGAATCCAAAAAAAGCGAGCTGCATGCAACCGTAATGCGCGAGCTGCTACTCGATGTGCTAGGTGAGGGGCGTACAGTGCGGCTCACTGTTGTTGAGCGACTGACGGATGAGATTATGACCGAATCACGAATAATTTGCGTCATTATGGGTGTGAACATGCCGGGTCCAGATGACCTCCACAGTGCACCTTCACTGGCAGTAAACGAAGTGGATATGCATACCCAGACAGCTGAAGGTAGGGTCGTGAAGTTTGATGATATACAAAGATTCGAGTTTTAACACGTATGTTCGAGTATTCACGTCCACCAGTCGAACTCGATTACCGCGCAGCAGCAGAGCTGCACACCGAAACGATGGCGAGAAGTGGTGGTGCATGGGCGTATAGTGTCTCGCTTGAAGAAAAGGCGAGGACAAGCTTTGCGACACGGAAAAAACTAACGATGGCGGCGGGTATCTCGAACACCGTTGAGAGTATGGAGCACGCCGGTGGTGATATTGATCCGTTTCACTTAGTTACACGTGCACATAAACACGGTATGGTTGGAGGGTTCGAAATTATTGACTTAGTGCACGAAGGACTCGTTGATTACAATGGTGTGATTGCCGCGATGAATAAGCTAGCGGTCGATCGGCTGGGCGAAGAGAGCCAACAGGCTGATAGGGGTGAATACTTTTTAGAAATTGGTGAACAGGGTTTTGTGATCGCTGGCCAAGATTCACGCGCGATTATTGAAGCGTGGGCAGAGCAGTACGTGCGTGATCTGCGACTACAGAGGATGTACATGATGGGCGTGGGTGCGACGTTGCTGACGGCCAACTCTATTCACAGAGGATATATCGAGAAGAAAACCCAAGAAATGATACGCATCGGCTGGGAAAACCTCATTATCTGACACTGGTGAATTGTTACATAATCTGCTATAATGTATACAAAGTGCTGTTTTTTTATGCAAAAAAATAGTTTGGTGAATAGCGAATAGATTTAATAGAGAAAGAGATGACCAACCATGGCCCAGAAAACTGTCCAACTGAAGGATTTCCGCAACGTCGGTATTATCGCGCACATTGACGCCGGTAAGACGACTACAACTGAAGGTATTTTGTACCGTACTGGTATTAACCACAAAATCGGTGTCGTGAAGGGTACCGGTGCTGAAGACGGTACAACTACCGACTGGATGGCTCAAGAAAAAGAGCGTGGAATCACTATCACCTCAGCCGCAGTGACTGCACAGTGGAAGGGTCACACAATCAACATTATTGACACCCCTGGTCACATCGACTTTACCGTTGAAGTAGAGCGTTCTCTTCGCGTACTCGACGGTGCTGTCACTATCTTCGATGGTAAGATGGGTGTCGAAGCTCAGTCTGAAACTGTCTGGCGCCAAGCGAACAAGTACGGTGTGCCTCGCATCTGTTTCATCAACAAAATCAACCAAATTGGTGGTGACTTCTACAAATCTCTTGACTCTATTCACCTTCGTCTTTCAAAGCACGCACTTCCTGTGCACCTTCCTATTGGATTTGAAAAAGAAATTAACGGTGTTGTCGACCTTATCGACATGAAGGCATACACGTACGGTGATTACACTGACCACGAACTTGTTGTTGGTGAGATCCCTGCTGACATGCTTGATAAAGCAAAGAACGCTCGTAGCCTACTCGTTGAAGCTGCTGTTGAAGCAGAAGATGAACTCTTTGAACGCTTCCTAAATGAAGGTGAAGACTCAATCACTGTAGAAGAATTAAAGCGCGCACTTCGTAAGCGTGTGCTTGCTGGTGACTTCTACCTCGTTACTGGTGGTGATGGCCGTGGTGTGATTGTCGAAAAGGTTCTTGACCTTGTAAATGACTACCTTCCGTCTCCTTTGGACGTCGGCGCAACACAAGCAACGAACCCAAAGACTGGTGACATTGTCGAACGTCAGCCGTCTAACGACGAGCCACTTTCTGCGCTCGCCTTCAAGATCGCCACTGACCCTTACGTCGGTCGTTTGATCTTCGTTCGTGTCTACAGTGGTACATTGACTGCCGGTAGCTACGTTCTAAACACTACAACTGGTGAAAAGGAACGTATCGGACGTGTTGTCCGTATGCACGCCGACAAGCGTGAAGACATCGACATGATTGGCGCTGGTGACATCGCTGCTGTTGTTGGTCTAAAGGGTACCTTTACTGGTCACACACTTGCTGATCCTGCACACCCAGTACTACTTGAGTCAATCGAATTCCCAGAACCACCTGTATCGATTGCAGTTGAACCAAAGACAAAAGCTGACCAAGAAAAGATGGGTATTGCACTGCAGCGTCTCGCTGAAGAAGATCCTACTTTCCGTATCCACACAGATGAAGAAACAGGCCAGACAATTATGTCAGGAATGGGTGAGCTTCACCTTGAAATCCTCGTCGACCGTATGAAGCGCGAATTTAACGTCGAAGCAAACGTCGGTGAACCACAAGTTGCCTTCCGTGAAACTATCCGTGGAACTGTTGAAGCCCAAGGTAAGCACGCCAAGCAATCTGGTGGACGTGGTCAATATGGTGATGTTTGGGTTCGTTTCGAGCCGACAGAATCTGGTACAGGATACGAATTCGTTGATGCCGTTAAGGGTGGTGTGGTTCCAAAAGAATACATCAAGCCTGTTGAAAAGAGTATCCGTGAAACACTTGAAGGCGGAGTTATCGCCGGCTACCCAATGATTGGTGTCAAAGCGACTCTTTACGACGGTAGCTACCACGACGTGGACTCAAGCGAACTTGCCTTCGGTCTTGCCGGTGTGATCGCCGTTAAAGAAGGTATTCCAAAGGCGAAGCCAGTTATCCTCGAGCCTGTCATGAAAGTTGAAGTATCAACTCCTGAAGACTTCATGGGTGACATCATCGGAGACCTTAACGGTCGTCGTGGCCGCATTGATGCAATGGAAGACATTCCTGGTGGCGCAAAGCTCATCCGTGCGTTCGTTCCGCTTTCAAACCTCTTTGGTTACACGAACGATATCCGTTCAATGAGCCAAGGACGCGCTGCATCAACAATGGAAGTTGCTCAATACGAGGAAGTTCCACCAAACGTTGCTGCCGAGATCATCGCAAAACGATCAAGCAAATAGTTTTACTATCAAAATATACCGCGTCCACCTGGGCGCGGTTTTTGTTTAAGAATGTTGCTATATTTGTTTTTTAAAATAGGGATATGAATACAAGCATTACCTACGACCGACCACGCGAGAAGCTGCAAAAGAAAGGCATCGCCTCACTGACAAATCTCGAACTCCTGCAAGTGCTCATAGGGAGCGGTAACGGACAGTTGAGCGCGGTGAAAATTGCTCGTAAAACCCTGAAGCTACTCTCGAAATATGGCGGTGAACTTACGCTGAAACAGCTCGAAGCCGTCGCTGGCCTCGGTACAGCTCGCGCGGCGCTCATATTGGCTTCATTTGAACTATCGAGTCGGTACCCATTGCTCCGTAAGCAGAGAACGATCGATAGTGAAGCGAAACAGCGAGCCCTCTACGTCGACGTACAGCACACTCGACGATATACTATGGTATATGTCACGCTCGACGGAGGAAGGGGGTTGATTGCACAGCGAATGGTACCGATAGATCCTGCGGTGCACCCATCAGAAACGCTCCGTGACATCTTTTCGCATGTCGTCACAGATCAGGCTGCCGGGTTGTTTATCGCGCTCGGGCAGAGGGATCACACGCTGGTTCCCTCGTTGTTTGAACTAAGTCTGGCGCGTGATATTACAAATATGGCGCAACTCTTCATCGTGACGTTACACGGGTTACTTATTGTTGGCGAAACTGGGGAGCGATCACTGCGAGGTGAATCGTGGTAAGTGTATCCGAATCACTCATATACGCCTGGTTCGATAGGTCACACATTGAGTATCGAGACTTGTTTATGCGTGTCTACATCGCGTACAACGCCTGGTATCGAAGAGTAACGGGTAAGACGAATGACTATGAAGCTATCAAGCTACTGCAGACACGGTTTGTTATATGGGACGATTACGTAAGTGGGAGCGCGCTTGTTGAGCTGCGAAAGGTAATGACACACATAGCGGTTTATACCAAGAATAACCCTGTGTCAGTTGAATCTGGTGCTTGGAGCGGGGTAGTGAAAGATAGTAATGACTGGAAGGCGCTCATAAGCTTTTGGTATGAAGTACGATGTGGACTTTTTCATGGGTCATCGTATGCCATCGATCATACGATAGAAGTTCGGTATGCGTATGAGTCGCTGTATATTTTCATGGATGAGATTGTTAAGCGCATGCGTGGCACATTCAAATTAGAAGACACGCGACGTTTGAAAGAACTGGAAATCCTCACGACTGCCCATAATTCGATGACTGTAGCGCGCATTGCAGAGCAGACACGTTTACAGCAAAAGTTTATCTTGTCTCCGGAACTGTGGAATGTGGACATGGTCCATCAGCGAAAAGAGTAAAACCTCTTTACGAAAGCTTAAAAAGTCTGTATAATTGTCCTTATACGTCATGAGGTCTGTTGCCTTGTGCGAAAATAATTAAAGGAGATTTAATCTAATATGGCTGATTTCGATCGCACAAAAGCCCACGTTAACGTCGGAACTATGGGTCACGTTGACCACGGTAAAACAACTCTAACTGCAGCCATTACTACTGTGCTTGCAAAGCGTCTTCCTAGCGAAGTTAACAAAAAAGTTGACTACGCAATGATCGACAACGCTCCTGAAGAGCGTGCCCGCGGTATTACTATCGCTACATCTCACCAAGAGTACGAATCAGAAAACCGTCACTACGCACACGTCGACATGCCAGGTCACGCCGACTACGTCAAGAACATGATCACAGGTGCTGCCCAAATCGATGGTGCTATCCTCGTGGTTGCTGCAAACGATGGTCCACTTCCACAAACTCGTGAACACGTTCTTCTTGCTCACCAAGTTGGTGTGCCAAAGATCCTTGTTTTCCTTAACAAGATGGACCTTGCTGACCCTGAACTCGTTGAACTTGTTGAAATGGACATTCGTGAACTGCTCGCTAAGAACGGTTACGACGAAGACGCTCCTATCATCAAGGGTTCTGCTACTAAGGCACTTGAAGGTGACGAAGCATCAGAAGACGCAATCATGGAATTGGTTGCTGCTATCGACGCTTACATCCCACAACCACCACGCGACCTCGACAAGCCTTTCCTTATGCCTATCGAAGACGTCTTCTCTATTAAGGGACGTGGAACAGTTGCTACTGGACGTATCGAAACTGGTGTTATCAACATTAACGACCCAGTTGAAATCGTCGGTGTGAAAAAGACACAGACTTCAACAGTTACTGGTATCGAAGCATTCAAGAAAAACCTCGACCGTGGACAAGCTGGTGACAACGCCGGACTCCTCCTTCGTGGTATTGAGCGCGAACAAATCGAACGTGGTCAAGTTATCGTAAAACCAGGTTCAGTGACACCTCACACAGAGTTTGACGCTGAAGTATACATCCTTAAGAAGGAAGAAGGCGGCCGCCACACTCCATTCTCAAAGGGTTACAAACCACAGTTCTACTTCCGTACAACTGACGTTACTGGTGAAGTTGAACTTCCAGCTGACAAGGAACTTGTCATCCCTGGTGACACACTTACTTTCAAGGTAAAACTACTCGCTCCAATCGCCATGGAACAAGGTCTAAACTTCGCTATTCGTGAAGGTGGTAAGACTGTTGGTGCTGGTGTTGTGACCAAGATCGTTAAATAATAACGATTTAGCATCCGCTAAAAAGTCTAGATCTTCTAGCTAACGAAAAACCTCCGAGAAATCGGAGGTTTTTTGATTGATCGATACAGTTACTTTTCGCTAATGCCCAACCACACGCCAGAAATGGCCGGCACATGACCTTCTAGCACGTGCACCTGTGGTTGGAAGTCTGTCCGCGCAACGCTCATCCAGTAGGGAAGTGCTTCGTCTGTAAGTAACGCATCATGAACGATGTGGCGCTGGCGGCTTATAAGTGCTTGCCGTGTCAGTGCGTTGTAAGGTTGATTAATCAGTGCAAGACGCGCTATAAGGATGACAGGACGCAGGAAGCGTGACGTCGTGGGCCGATCCTGTTCGTTGTGTGCCGTAATCTCAGGCATGTGGAGGCGGAAATCGTCGCCGAACAGCTCAATGATCTCTTCGAGGTCCTCGGGGAGCATGTCGACAGTTTCAAGCGATCGATTGTCGATTTGAAGTATATTGCGGTGGAGGTAACTCACCTCGCCATTGAAACGGTTTTCTTTGTTCATAAATAAGTAATAGCATACCCGTATGAAATGCGAAACCCCGCCAGCTCCCGGAGGAACCTGCAGGGTTCGCATCGTCGGGGCGGCGGGGTTGATATTATCGAATGCACTCGGTTGAGAGCGGAACTTGCGTGATGACGGTCGACTCGCCTGTGTAGGTGTTTACCGGCAGGTAGAGCGCGGTTGTGCCATCACACTTAAGGAAAATGCTCACCCTTTCGTCTATTTCGGCGACGGACTTCCATCCGTTTGGTCCTGGCCCGTTCTCTTCGGTCGACGTTTTTTGCGCAGGCTGGCCAGCACATCCTGTAAGCATTGAAATGCCGAGGAGTGCAACACCAACAACGTACAGTCCAGTTTTCACTGTGGTTCCTTTCGAGGTTGTTCCGTAGCAATTACGATATGTTTGTTATATCACATTTTCTATAATAAATCTAGTATCAATGGAAATGCGAAACCCGCCAGTTCCCCGGAGGGAACCGTGGGTTCCACATCAACGGGCGTTGGCGGGTATGGTGTCCGGGATGGCCAGCATAAACCGGTAGGACGTTGTGCCTTCATGCTGATTCGTGTCGAGCGACAGACTCAGCATGTACTCTTCCTTGAGGTGCTTGTTGAAAAGCGATAGCGCCTGTTCTTTTGCTTCATCGCTGAAACGTTCGAATGGTGAACCGCTCCCAAGTGCCACGGCCTGTTCGCCGTACGGAATAGTTTTCGCGATCCGCGGCAACTCGTACAGGTAGTAGTAAGCAGCGAAAGCCAGCTCGTGCTCATTGAGGAGGCTGAGCACGTTCTTTAGCCAATCTGGCGTCGGAGACGGCTCGGTGAGGTTCGGTGATTCGATCATGTTGTCGCGCATCTTTGTCAGACGTGCGATCCTTTCATCGAAACTTTGATCCGTAGTCATACAACTCTATTCTCTCAGAAATGGATAGGACAGTTATTTATTATAGCTGAATTACAGGGATGTGTCAATCTGTTGGGGATTTACATCTGTTATGAAAACTGTTAAAGTAATGAGGAATATTAATCCGTTGTGAGAACTCGGCCAGACGCTAATCCTATTCAAGGGGAGCGAATCGAGCAGAGGTTACGCAACACCAACAAGAAAGGTTTCTTCCTCATGGCAGAAGCACCCAAAGACCAGGGCCTACGTATCCGTATTCGCCTAAAAGCATATGACCACAAAGTCATTGACCAGTCAGCAAAACAAATTATCGACACAGCAATCCGCAGCGGTGCAAGCATCGCCGGACCAGTGCCACTCCCTACTCGTCGTAGTACCTTCACGGTTGTGAAGTCACCACACGTCTACAAAAAGGGTGGTGAAGCCTTTGAAATGCGTATTCACAAACGTCTTATCGACATCACAAACGCAACTCCAAAGACTATCGACAGCTTGCAGAACCTCAGCCTTCCAGCTGGTGTTGATGCCGAAATCCGAATGTAGTTTTATGCTGCATATAAAAAGAGCCTCATACGAGGCTCTTTTTATATCTTCTGATGTGTTTACTGTTCTAAGATTGAATCAGTAAGTGATGCGATGTCGAGCTGGAGCTTGAGGATCCATAGTTGCGTAATAACGATGAATAAGAGAAGGATAAGCCAGTACACTGTTTGGCGACTCACGCGCATTGTTGTGAAGGGTTCAGTGCTGCGATACACCTTGAATGATTTCATTGGTGCAGGCTTTTTAACTTTTGCTGCAACTTTTTTAACGATTTTCTTTACAGGTGTTTTCGCAACTGCTTTCTTAACCGTCTTTTTCACTGTTTTCTTAGTGACCATACATATCCTTTTAAGTTATGAATCTAATGACTGTATTATTGCGTAGTTACAGTATAAGCACAAGTGGTTAATAGTAGTCACCACCGCTAATTCCCCAGTATTGCTCAAGCGTCTTTACGCCTTTGGCTTGCATGTCTTTCGCTACACCGACGCCGACGTACCTGTAGTGCCATTCCTCAGCGCTGTAACCGGTGACGCCTTCGTAGCCTGCGTAGTAGCGCTGAATGAAGCCGTATTCAGCAGCATGCGCGAGCAGCCACTGATACTGTGACGTTCGTGCAAAGTCACTCAAAACGTACTTCTTGCCATCGACTGTTGCTGCGACATCAAAGACGAGGCCTGTCTGGTGTTCGCTGTAGCCTGGGCGGGCACTGTAGGTGTCTGCACCTGCTGCTCCGCTCATATTGACCCAGTACGCATAGGTAGAGACTTGTTCGCTGTACGAGCGGTAGCTGCTGGTAAGCGTGAATGTTTCGCCGGCAGCTGATGCTGCTGCGGACATAGCGTTAAAGCTGGCTGCGGCTTTGTTACTGAGAGGATATGCAGTACCCGCAGCGTCAACCACCGTCACGAGATCACCGGGAACGTATTGTACGGGTTGCATACAGTGCTTCTTGTTTACTACTACATCGATAGACGCAGGATTGTTATGTGTCTTGGACGTATTACAGCTTGCAGAGTTAATTGCAGTTGCTTCAGTTGCGATTCGGGCCGCTTCGGCAGCTGCTTTTGCCTCTGCCTCTTGTTTTGCCTTTAGCTCGGCGGCTTCTTTGGCGGCTTTAGCTGCTTTTACCGCCTTAATTTCTGCTAATTTCTTGTTTGATGCAACAGTCAGCGCTTTGGAGTCTGCTTCAATTTTGGCAATCTCGGTGTTTTTTGTCGTGCTGTACCAATAAGAAAAGGTGCTTGTGGCAATAAGTGCGATAATTATGACGATAATGCTAATGATGTGTCGTTTTAAGAAACGGGGGATACGTCGTGGTGCGTGTTTTTGCATACGTTCTATTGTACAGCACAAGCAGTACCGGCCGACCTTGTCTAATCATGCCCATAAAGAGGTCTAACCCCTTGACGAGCGACCTTAAATTTGTTATATTAAGTCGGTAACATTACGAAAATAATAACTTTTCTTGGTGAATTAGTAAGTCTTACCCCCGTTAAAGCGCGTAGCAAAGCTATGGCTAGGGGCTACAGATACTGCTTCTCACCAAGAATTTTAAGTGGGAGTTTAGAAGTCTATGAAAGCACTTCTCGGTACCAAAATTGGTATGACCCAAATCATCAGCGAAGATGGCAAGGCAGTTCCTGTCACGCTTATTAAAGCTGGTCCTGTGACTGTGACTCAGGTGAAGTCTGTCGATATCGACGGCTACAACGCAGTACAAGTAGGATTTGATTTAGGTAAGAACCTGAGCAAGGCCGTTGCTGGACACGTAAAGTCCAGCTCTGTCACACCGAAATTCATTCGTGAGTTTCGCGTCGACACCCTACCTGCAGATTTAACTGTGGGTAGCACAATCGACGTTAACGCATTCCAGCTCGGCGACATCGTCGACGCTACCGGAACAAGCAAGGGTAAGGGTTTCGCAGGTACTGTGAAACGTCACAACTTTGCAACGAGTAAAAGTACTCACGGTGGTAACGGAAACGTTCGTAAACCGGGTTCAATCGGATCGATGTACCCGCAAAAAGTCTTTAAAGGTAAGCGTATGGCTGGCCGTATGGGCCACGACCAAGTTACTGTTAAGAACCTCATTGTCAGCTACATTGACATCGAGAACAATCTTATCGGTCTACGCGGCGCCGTCCCAGGTCCTAAAAAAGGCCTGATCGTGATCGGAGGAAAAGCATAATGGCTGACGTTAAGACAACAGCACCAACAAAGGTAACAGCACTTCCAGAAGAAGTGTTCAACGTGGAAGTTAAAAACCACGAGCTTTTGAAGCTTGCCTACGATGCATACCTAGCAAACAGTCGTAAGGCGTCTGCAACTACCCTTACTCGTGGACTCGTTCGCGGTGGTGGTAAGAAACCATGGAAGCAAAAGGGTACAGGACGTGCACGATTTGGTTCATCACGTAACCCAATCTGGCGCGGCGGTGGTATCGTTTTCGGTCCTCTTGGAATCGAAAACTACAAGCTCAAGATCACAACACAGTCAAAGCGACAGGCAGTTCGCCAAGCGTTGACGATTGCAAACCAGGAAAACCTTATCTCTGTTCTTGATCTCAAGACAACAGGTAAGACTGCTGAAGCAATCAAGTTCCTCGAAGACAATAAGTTTGCTCGCAAGACACTCATCGTTGTTGAAGAGAAAACTCCAGCGCTACTTCGTGCGACAAACAACATTCAAAACGTATTACTCGTCAGTACAAAGTACTTGAACGTGTACCACATCCTGAACGCTGACAACATCGTGATCTCACCAGCATCAGTTCCAACTCTTAAGAGCTGGTTAGTAAAGGAGGAGGTGTAATATGACTGCTCCAATTCTAGTGACACCTGTCACGACTGAAAAGGCTTACGGCCAAAGCCTAAAGAACATTTATGTATTTAACGTTCCAATGACTTCAAACAAGCAACAGATCAAAGCTGCAGTTGAGACTCAATATGATGTCACAATTGTTGCGATCAAGACACTTGTTCAAAGTGGTAAAGCGGTTCGTTTCTCTCGTGGAAAGAACAAGTACCCTGGAACAACAAAGCGTACTGACAGCAAGAAAGCATATGTCACACTTGCTGCGGGAAATGCAATTAACGTCTTCGAGCAACCTGCTGAAGAGGAGAAAAAGTAATGGCTATTAAACTCTATAACCCAACGACTCCTGCCCGCCGTGGCATGACTACTCAGGATATGAGCGAAGTTACTACTCGCAAACCTCTAAAGTCACTGCTCAAAAGCAAAAAGCAGAACGCTGGACGAAACAATAGTGGTCGT
>Ga0247807_10000075_pt1 | contig 95539 bp, 83 predicted proteins | sample UWRJL074202C1_FD_179931 | JGI IMG/M metagenome (GOLD analysis project Ga0247807, IMG submission 179931) | Plant litter microbial communities from Arlington Agricultural Research Station in Wisconsin, United States - UWRJ-L074-202C-1 | ecosystem: Environmental > Terrestrial > Plant litter >...
AATCTTAGATTTGCATAAAAAAATATAGATACATGAGTGTTTTAGTAAATAAAGATTCAAAAGTAATTGTACAAGGTTTTACCGGAAATGAAGGTACTTACCATGCTTCACAAATGATAGAATACGGAACTGACGTAGTTGGCGGGGTAACACCTGGTAAAGGCGGACAAACTCATTTAGACAGGCCGGTTTTTAACACGGTTAAAGATGCAGTTGATCAGGCTGGTGCTAATGTATCTATCATTTTTGTTCCACCTGCATTTGCTGCAGATGCTATCATGGAAGCTGCTGAGGCTGGAATTAAAGTTATTGTATGTATAACTGAAGGTATTCCTACAAAGGATATGATTCAGGTAAAAGAATATATTACAGGCAGGGATTGCCGTTTAATCGGTCCAAACTGTCCGGGTGTCATCACTGCAGACGAAGCTAAGATTGGTATCATGCCAGGATTTATCTTCAAAAAAGGTACTGTTGGTGTAGTTTCTAAATCAGGTACGCTTACTTACGAAGCTGTTGATCAGGTTGTAAAAGCAGGTTTAGGGATTACTACTGCAATCGGTATTGGTGGTGATCCAATCATTGGAACAACCACTAAAGAAGCTGTTGAATTGTTAATGAACGATCCGGAAACTGAAGGTATCATCATGATTGGTGAAATTGGTGGTGGTATGGAAGCTGAAGCTGCGCTTTGGATCAAAGAACATGGTACTAAACCTGTTGTCGGATTTATCGCTGGTCAGACTGCACCTGCCGGACGTAAAATGGGCCATGCTGGTGCAATTGTAGGCGGTGCCGAAGATACAGCAGCTGCTAAAATGAAGATTATGGCAGAATGCGGAATCCGTGTAGTAGAAAGTCCTGCTGAAATCGGTGAAGCAATGGCAGAATTATTGAAAAAATAGTTTTATCAAATTTATATAATGAGAGGCCTGTGTAATGCAGGCCTCTTTTTTTGTTTATATCACCGGCTTGTCACCTTAAATCATGCCTGTGCTAAAAACTGTGGCTTCGCGTTAAACGTATATAAACCTATGAAACAGATGATCAATAAATCGATATTAATAATGGGCCTGGTACTGATGACCAGTCTGATGGCCTGTGCACAGAAACAAGAAAAAGAAGTAGTCAGTAAAACAACCAATAAAATGGGATGGAATAAATTAACTAAAGAAGAAGAAGATGTAATTGTACGTAAGGGAACAGAATATCCGGGTACAGGTAAATTACTCAATAATACGGCAAAAGGAACCTATACCTGCAAGCGTTGTAATGCCGCTTTATACAGGTCTGAGTCAAAATTTGAGTCTGAATGTGGATGGCCAAGTTTTGATGATGAGATCAAAGGAGCTGTTTTGAGAATCCCTGATGCAGACGGTTCCCGTACAGAAATTGTATGCGCAAACTGTAAAGCACATTTAGGACATGTGTTTTTTGGAGAGGGTTTTACAGCAAAAAGTACCCGTAACTGTGTGAACTCAATTTCAATGAATTTTGTCGCTGATAAATAGCCTTTAAATAGTCTGTAATTACATAAATGCCCGATGATCAGTTCATTGGGCATTTATATTTTGTTACAATATGATTTTTTTTTCTAAATTTGTCAGTTCACCAGCAAAATTAAATATGAAATACTGTTTGCTTTTATTGAGTATGTTCATCTTTTTACAAGTAGATGCGCAGCAGGATAGCTTAATTTTAGACAGCGCTATCCGTACCAAAACTGGATTAGCAACATATTATCACAGAAGGTTTGAAGGTCGCAGAACAACAAGCGGACAGAAATACAGAGCCAGGAAACTTACAGCAGCTCATCTTACCCTGCCATTTGGAACTATCGTAACCGTGACCAATCTGGCTAACGGGAAATCTGTTGATGTAGAAATAAATGATAGAGGTCCATACGGTAAAAGATATATAATTGATGTATCAGAAAGCGCAGCTAAAGAGCTTGGGTTTTATAAAAAAGGACAATCTAAAGTTAGCATCACCTACGATAACCGCAGCTAGATCCAGTAATAATTTTCTTCATCTTCTGCTGCTTTCTGAATGTTATCAACATCTTTCAATTGAATTGCGTGATGTCTTCATCTTTCAAAAACAACTTATTGATTAAACTATGTGTCATTCTATTCCAGGAGTGTGGATAACTACATCTGCTTGTTAAGAACTATTGTTCACGTTTAAAAGGCTCAAGGTTTATATTTGTTGTAACAGAAATCCTGGTAGATCCATCAGATATATGCCGGCTAAGGGTTTAATTTTTAATAGGTTAACGTTAATTATTAAATGTATTTTTTTCAATCTTTTGAATTAAATAATAGTCAGTCAGCTATATCTGGTTCCAGCGATTCAATGTTTAAAAATCGATAGATCATTTAAAATATACCCATGGAAGAAGAAGTATTACTGAGAGAGAACAAAGACCGCTTTGTACTTTTGCCAATTAAATATCCGGCAATCTGGGAAATGTATAAAAAAAGCGAAGCAAGTTTTTGGACAGCAGAAGAGATCGATCTTTCTGACGATCAGAAACACTGGGACAATCTAAACGATGGTGAACGTCATTTCATCTCTCACATCCTTGCTTTTTTCTCTGCCAGCGACGGCATCGTAAACGAGAACCTTGCTGTAAACTTTATGAGTGAAGTACAGTTGCCAGAAGCACGGTGTTTTTATGGTTTCCAGATTATGATGGAAAACATCCATTCTGAAACTTATGCGCTGTTAATTGATACTTATATCAAAGATGAAAAAGAAAAAGACAGATTATTCCATGCGATTGAAACTGTACCCTGCGTAAAAAGGAAAGCAGAATGGGCATTACGCTGGATTGACGGAGGTAACTTCGCAGAGCGTTTGGTTGCTTTTGCTGCAGTAGAAGGTATTTTCTTCAGTGGAAGTTTCTGCTCTATTTTCTGGTTAAAGAAACGAGGTTTAATGCCAGGTTTAACTTTTAGCAATGAGCTGATCTCCAGGGATGAGGGAATGCACTGTGAATTTGCCTGTCTGCTTTATAAAATGCTGGAAAACAGGTTAACCCAGGAAGCAGTACATGGCATTATCAAAGATGCTGTAGAAATAGAAAAAGAATTTGTAACCGATGCATTACCAGTAGCACTGATTGGTATGAATGCAAAATTGATGTCACAATACATTGAGTTTGTAGCAGACAGATGGTCACAAGAATTAGGTTACGATAAAATATACAATGCAACTAATCCGTTTGATTTTATGGAGATGATCTCTCTGCAGGGAAAAACCAATTTCTTTGAGAAGCGTGTAGGAGATTATCAAAAAAGCGGCGTATTAACATCATCAGAAGATAAAGCTGCAGCTTTCTCCTTAGATGATGATTTTTAGTGCTTTAGATATGCATTAAATAAATAAATAATAAAAAAGACTGCTGCCTATGTTGGGCGTTGCATTTAACGACACCGAATAAGCCGCATAAAACCAAGAAAAATATGTTTGTAGAAAAAAGAGATGGCCGTAAAGAAGCGGTGCGGTTTGATAAGATCACGGCAAGAATTGAAAAGTTATGTTATGGTTTCAATGCCGAATTAGTTGATCCTATTGATGTGGCAAAAAAGGTAATAGAAGGTTTATATGACGGTGTAACTACTTCTGAATTAGATAACCTTGCTGCTGAGACCGCTGCCTCTTTAACTACCAAACATCCTGATTATGCACTTTTGGCTTCCAGGATCGCGGTATCTAATCTACACAAAAACACCATAAAGTCGTTTTCTAAAACGATGGAAATGTTATATAGATACATCGATCCTAAAACTGAAAAATCAGCTTCATTAATCGCTGAAGATGTTTGGCAGGTAATCCAGGAACATGCTGATATTTTAGACAGTACAATCATTTATGACAGAGATTTCGGTTTCGATTATTTCGGTTTCAAAACACTGGAAAAATCATACTTGTTAAAAGTAAACGGGATCATTGTAGAGCGTCCGCAGCATTTATTTATGCGTGTATCCGTTGGGATCCATAAAGAAGATATTGAAAGCGTAATTGCAACCTATAACTTAATGAGCGAGCGCTGGTTTACCCATGCTACGCCTACGTTATTTAATGCAGCAACCCCTAAGCCACAAATGTCATCCTGTTTCTTATTATCGATGCAAGATGATAGTATCGAAGGTATCTATGATACTTTGAAACAAACAGCCAAAATTTCACAAAGTGCGGGTGGTATTGGTTTAAGTATTCATAATGTAAGAGCTACAGGTTCTTATATCAGCGGTACTAATGGTACAAGTAATGGGATTGTGCCGATGTTAAAAGTATTTAATGATACTGCACGTTACGTAGATCAGGGTGGAGGGAAACGTAAAGGTGCATTTGCAATTTACTTAGAACCATGGCATGCAGACGTATTTGCCTTTCTTGATCTTCGTAAAAACCACGGTAAAGAAGAAATGCGTGCGCGTGATTTATTCTATGCACTATGGGTTTGTGATTTATTTATGGAACGTGTAGAAGCGAATGGAGAATGGAGTTTATTCTGTCCGCATGAAGCACCAGGTTTGGCAGATTGCTGGGGTAAAGAATTTAACGAACTATATGAGCGTTATGAAAAAGAAGGCAGGGCGCGTAAAACCATTAAAGCACAAGAATTATGGTTCGCTATCCTGGATTCACAAATAGAAACAGGAACACCATACCTGTTATATAAAGATGCTGCAAACGGCAAATCTAATCAGCAAAACCTAGGTACAATAAAAAGCTCTAACCTTTGTACTGAAATCATTGAATACACTTCTAAAGATGAAGTTGCAGTATGTAACTTAGCTTCTCTGGCTTTACCAAGATATGTAATTAACGGAGAGTTTGATCACCAGAAGTTATACGATGTGACTTACCAGGCTACGATCAACCTGAATAAAATTATTGATTATAACTACTATCCGGTAGAAGAAGCAAGAAACTCAAACATGCGCCACAGACCAGTTGGTTTAGGTGTACAGGGATTAGCTGATGCTTTTATCCTGATGCGTTTACCTTTTGAAAGTGATGGAGCTAAAGAATTAAACAAAGAGATCTTTGAAACGATCTATTTTGCTGCCATGACCGCTTCAAACGACCTTGCTGTTAAAGAAGGTGCTTATTCTACCTTTAAAGGTTCTCCTTTATCTGAAGGTAAGTTCCAGTTTGATCTTTGGAAGGTAAAACCATCAAGTAACCGTTGGGATTGGGAAACCTTACGTGCAAAAGTTGTTAAAGACGGCGTGCGTAACTCACTATTAGTTGCACCAATGCCTACCGCTTCTACCTCACAGATCTTAGGTAACAATGAATGTTTTGAACCTTACACCTCTAATATCTACACCAGACGTGTATTAAGCGGAGAATTTGTAGTGGTTAACAAACACCTGCTTAAAGATTTAGTTGCTTTAGGTTTATGGACACCAGCAATGAAAGACAGGATTATTTTAGCAAATGGCTCTATCCAGGACATTGCTGAAATTCCAGACTATATCAAAGAATTATACAAAACAGTTTGGGAAATCAAAATGCGTAGTATTATTGATATGGCTGCAGACCGCGGTGCCTACATTTGCCAGTCGCAGTCCCTTAACCTGTTCATTAATGCGCCAAACACTTCTAAACTGACATCAATGCACTTCTATGCATGGAAAAAAGGTTTAAAGACAGGTATGTATTACTTGCGTACTCAGGCAGCTTCACAAGCAGTGAAATTTACTGTAGAGAACCAGGCGGGAAAAAACATGGAACCAGTAATTCCGGAACATATTGAGCAAGTCGTAGAAGAAATTACTGACGGCCCTGTTTGCTCCATGGAAGAAGGTTGTATCAGTTGCTCAGGATAATCTAAATCTCATAATATGAACAGTATAAAGTACGGTAATTCATTTTACCGTACTTTTGTTGTTTAATACCAAACTCAAAGAATGGCTAAACACGAGATCATACCTTGCGAACGCTGCGGTGCGCCCATAGAGTGTAAGGCCAACTCCTACACCAAATGCCAGTGCAGTGTAGTACATCTTGATCTAAATGAGGTTCAGTATATCAGTGAGCATTATGAAAGCTGTCTTTGTGCCAAATGCTTATTTGAGCTGCAACAGGAATACCGGGAAACCCTTACATCTTCTTCAGAATAATCACTTCATAAGACAATAAGTTTATACATTTCACAATAATCAATTACAGAATTTTTTTTCTGTTAACTTTGTCCCACAAATTTTATAGAATGGCTAAAGTACAAGTTGGATTGGTGCAGATGAGCTGTACCGGTAACAAACAAGAAAATTTAGATAAAGCAATTGTAAAAATCCGCGAAATTGCGGCACAAGGCGCCCAGGTGGTTTGCCTGCAAGAGCTTTTCACCTCACTTTATTTCTGTGATGTAGAAGATTATGAAAACTTCAAACTTGCAGAAGCTATTCCTGGCCCATCTACAGATGTCTTGTCAGAAGTAGCCGCCTCACTAAATGTGGTGATTGTAGCTTCCCTTTTTGAAAAACGTGCAGAAGGATTGTATCACAATACGACAGCTGTATTAGATGCAGACGGTACTTATCTGGGTAAATACCGTAAGATGCATATTCCTGATGATCCTGGCTTTTATGAAAAATTCTATTTTACCCCTGGTGATTTAGGCTACAAAGTCTTTAAGACTAAATATGCAAAGATCGGTGTCCTAATTTGCTGGGACCAGTGGTACCCGGAAGCTGCGCGATTAACGGCATTGATGGGAGCTGATTTCTTAGTTTATCCTACTGCAATAGGCTGGGCAACTACACAAGATGAAGGTACCAATACAGAGCAATATAATGCATGGCAAACCATCCAGCGTTCTCATGCCATTGCAAATGGTGTACCCGTAGTGAGCATTAACCGCGTAGGTGAAGAAGCTGGTGTTTCATTCTGGGGAGGATCATTCGTGTCCAATCCATTTGGATCACTTTTATACCAGGCCTCTCATGACAAAGAAGAACTAAAAGTGGTAGAACTAGACCTGTCAAAATCTGACAGTTACAGAACCCACTGGCCATTTTTACGTGATAGAAGAATTGATAGTTATGGACAAATCACCAAAAGATATATAGATGACGAATCTATTTGATAATTCTCCGAAGAAAGCCGGATACCGCTTTCCGGCAGAATGGGAAGAGCACGAAGCGACCTGGTTAACATGGCCCCATAAAGAGGCTTCGTGGCCAGGTAAAATGGATACGATCTATGCACCATATTGTGAGTTTATTAAGGTCTTAGCTACCGGAGAAAAGGTAAGGATCAATGTCAATGATGAGGCTACCAAAGTTTTTGCGATTACAAAATTACAAGAAGCGGGTGCTGACCTGGAACAGATTGAATTTTATTTTAATCCAAGTAACGATGCCTGGTGCCGTGATCATGGTCCTGCATTTCTGATTAATCCGGCTGCAGACCAGAAAAAGGTAATCGTAGACTGGGGTTACAACGCCTGGGGAGGCAAATACCCTCCATATGAACTAGACGATGTAATTCCTACGCGGATTGGCGATCACTTTAAGCTGCCTGTATTTAACCCGGGAATTGTGATGGAAGGGGGTTCTGTTGAATTTAACGGGGCCGGAACTATATTAACTTCCAGGGCATGTCTGCTCAATAAAAACAGGAATCCTGAATTAAACCAGGAACAGATCGAAGAATATTTGAAAGAATGTTACGGCGCCTTGCAAATACTTTGGGTAGGAGACGGTATCGTAGGAGATGATACAGACGGGCACATTGATGATATTACCCGTTTTGTAAATCCAAATACTGTTTTAACAGTGGTTGAATCTAACCCACTGGATGAAAATTATATCCTGTTAAAAGAAAATCTGGAAGAGCTCAAAACAATGAGGCTGATTAATGGAATGCCGTTAAATATTATACAGCTGCCCATGCCTTCACCGGTCATCCATGAAGACACGCGCTTACCGGCTTCCTACGCTAATTTTTACATTGCTAATGCTGCGGTTATTGTTCCTACTTTTAGAGACGTAAACGATCAAATTGCGCTTGATATTATTCAGCAAGCATTTCCAGATAGAAAGGTAGTAGGGATTGATTCTACCGATATTATCTGGGGACTGGGTAGCTTCCATTGTTTAAGCCAGCAAGAACCTTTAATATAAGCCAGCTCCGTTGTCATCCTCAACCGAAAAACTTAAATGCCTGATTAAGCGATAATATGCAGTTGCACAACACGTTTAGATAGGGTTAGTAAAATAAAAATTAAGACTAAATGAAATTATTAGAAGGAAAAACAGCATTGATCACCGGTGCTTCAAAAGGAATTGGGCGCAAAATAGCGGAGAAATTTGCACAAGAAGGTGCGCACGTTGCGTTTACATATTTGTCTTCAGTAGAAAAAGGTGAAGCACTAGAGCAAGAACTGCAGCAATACGGCACTAAAGTAAAAGGATATCGTTCTGATGCCTCTAAATTTAGTGAAGCAGAGCAATTGATCAGTGATATCGTAGCGGAGTTTGGTACACTTGATATTGTAGTTAACAATGCTGGTATTACTAAAGATGGTTTATTAATGCGTATGAGTGAAGAGAACTGGGACGACGTAATGAACGTTAACCTAAAATCCGTATTCAATATAACTAAAGCTGCATCAAAGATCATGATGAAAAACCGTAAAGGTTCATTTATCAATTTGAGTTCTGTAGTAGGTGTACAGGGAAATGCAGGACAGGCAAATTACGCAGCCTCAAAAGCGGGTATTATCGGCTTCTCTAAATCTGTAGCAAAAGAACTAGGCTCAAGAAATATCCGTACCAACGTAGTTGCACCAGGGTTTATCCGTACAGAAATGACAGAAGTACTGGATCCTAAAGTTGTTAAAGGCTGGGAAGAAGGTATTCCTTTAAAAAGAGCTGGTGAGCCAGAAGATGTGGCTAATGTATGTGTATTCTTAGCCTCAGATAGAAGCGCTTACGTAACCGGACAAGTGTTGTCTGTTTGCGGAGGTATGCTTTAAAGACCTAAAATATAAATGAGATGGAAAGCGCCAGGGATAAATCCCGGCGCTTTTTTTATTGCTGTTAATTTTTTGCGCTTTAGCGGAAAGAGTACTGGATTTTTTAAAAAATTAGCATCTTTACTTTCAGACAATGGGCAACTCATTTAACATCTATTCTTTTTTATCACTGCTGATATGCCTGCTAACAGGCGTCTTGTTTGCCTGGCTATTGTATGGGAAATCTTCTTCTTTGGCCAAACCAGTTAGGATTACTTTAGCAACAATCAGAATATTTACCGTTGCGCTAATCTTATGGCTTTTTTGTGCTCCATTGATTAAGCAGGTAACTTATACGTTAGAAAAACCAATAGTAATTATTGCACATGACAATTCGCAGTCTGCTGCAGAAATTTTTCCTGCAGGATTTGAGCAAAATAAATATGAGCAAGACTTACAAAGGCTTGCTAAAGAACTTTCAGCCAAATACGAGGTGAAGACCTATAACTTTAGTGACCGGGTGAGCGGCGGGCTTGATTTTAACTACAAAGGGAAGCTTACCAATGCCTCCGCACTAGTAGCCCGGCTAAACGATGAATTTATAAACAGAAATGTTGGAGCAGTAATATTGGCAACTGATGGAATCTTTAACAGGGGAGGAAATCCGGCAGATATTTCTATGTTAAAAGTACCCGTATACACGATAGCCTTAGGAGATAGTGTGCCTAAAAAAGATGTGCTAATCGCTGAAATAAATAGCAATGAATGGGTATATCTCGACAATGATTTCAAACTAGATGTAGAGGTACAGGCTTATCAGTCCAAAGGGCTGCAAACGAAACTTAGTATAATAGAAAATGGAAAAACAATATATCAGCAGCAAATTAGCTTAAATAACAATATATTTTCTCAGCATATTCTTGTTCCATTAAAAGCAACAAAGATCGGTCAGCACAAATATACAGTGACACTTTCGGGGGTGCCTGGAGAAGTTTCTAATAAAAATAACAATCAGCAAGTAATTATTGAAGTCATCGGCGGGCGCCAGCAAATTTTAATCGCTGCTGCTGCACCACATCCTGATATTGCCGCATTAAAGAATGCAATTGAAACAAATAAGCACCATGAAGTTTCTGTAATCATGAACGGGGATTTATTAAAAACAGACCCTCATAAATATGCCCTGATTATTCTATATCAACTACCCGCTACCCAGTTTGATACTAAATTATTAATTGATAAGATCAGGCAAGCAAAAGTATCATCCTGGTATATCTTAGGTCTCCAAAGCGATATGAGCAAGTTTAACCAGTTGCAGTCCATGGTGAGCTTGACTGAAACTGGCGGTTCGTTCCAATATACCTACAGTGACGTCAATAAAAGTTTCTCTGCCTTTGACCTCGATCCAGCATCAAGAAAGGTAATTGGAGATTTCGATCCGCTGCTTGCACCAGCTGTACAAATGAAAATCATGGGATTAAGCCAGTCCATTCTAAATCAGCGGACAGGCAAATTACCAACAGATCGTCCGCAATTATTTTTTACAAATGAAAATGGAATCAAAACGGGCTACCTGATAGGTGAAGGCCTATGGAAATGGAAACTCTCAGAAGCAAGAGACCATTCCAGCAACACAGTTTATAATGAACTGGTTAATAAAATTGTACAATACTTTTCTGTTCAGGATGATAAAAGAAAGTTCAAAGTTTATCCTTCCAAACCAGTATTTGATGAAAATGAAGAAATACGTTTAAACGCTACCTTGTATAATGATAGTTACCAACCTGTAAATACACCAGAGGTAAACATCGTGCTTCGCGATGAACAAGGTAAATCTTATCCGTACACCTTTAGTAAATTTGAATCTTACTATCTGCTTAATGCAGGAATACTTCCTCCGGGAAATTATAGTTATGTTGCTAATACGGCCTTATCTGCACAAAAATATCAAGCTAAAGGATCATTTTTTGTCAATGAACTTCAGGCAGAATTTCAGCAAACGATCGCTAATCACCACCTGCTTTACCAGCTTTCCAGTCAAACAAACGGAAAAATGTATGCACCTGCACAGTTATTGCATATCAAAGACGAGTTAGATCACAGCAGACAATTAAAGACACTAAGTGATGAAGAAATTAAATACGAAGAACTCATTAACCTTAAATGGCTATTCGTGCTATTGCTCATCCTTTTAAGTACAGAGTGGTTTTTAAGAAAGAGAAATGCATTACAATAACCCGGCTTAATTATGGAACTTACCACCTCTCAAGTTATAGAAATATTAGGTACGATTGCATTTGCTATATCCGGCACCTTTGCCGCAGTGCAGCGCCGTTTAGATCCATTTGGCATTCTGATCATTGCTTTTGTCACTTCTATCGGCGGGGGTACGGTCCGGGACCTTTTATTGGGAGACACCCCGGTAAAATGGATGCGGGATGTAAATTATTGTTTTTTGATCCTGGTTACCTCTATGGTTACTATGTTCTTTAAACGGAATATCAAGAAATTTAAGGTAACGCTGTTCTTGTTCGATTCACTTGGATTAGGGTTATTTACCGTATTAGGTATACAGAAGGGGATTGCCTTTGGTCTGAGCCCTGGTATTTGTATTGCCCTGGGTACAATTACCGGATGTTTTGGTGGTATTATCAGAGATACACTATTAAATACAATTCCTTTAATTTTCAGAAAAGAAGTATATGCAACAGCTTGTATTGTAGGCGGGATGCTTTATTTTACCCTTCTTTATTTTAACCTGAAGGCCGATGTCGCTAAAGTATTGGTGATTGCGTTTATTTTTACGCTTAGAATTGTGGTGGTCAGGTACAAGCTCTCCCTTCCTAAATTTGGATACTAATCTTTTGGAGCTTCCTTAATGATCACAAAAACATCTTCATTGTCCTTTTTCATAAAGTACTTTTCCCTTGCAAATTTCTCTGCGGTATTCAGGTTTGTGTTCAGCTCGTCCAGATCTTTTTTTACTTTAGCTGTTTCGATCTCATAGAAATCCTTATCATCCTGCAACTTATGAACTTCAGTACGATATTCATATTGAGAAAGCATATCATTTTTATCAAAAAATAACATCCATACAGCAAAAGCTGCGGCACACAGAAAGTATTTACTCTTGAAAATTTCCAGCAATCTGTTCATACTCACAAATATATAAATAAAACCTGCATAAGAATCCTGGGCACAAAAAAAACATCCGAAGTGTAAAAAACTCCGGATGTTTTTAAAAGATATTATTTTCAACAAGCTAACCTGCCGAAATTAAGGATCTTATTATTTATTGATGAATTTGAAATCCTTACCAATAAAACGTGCAGCAGAACCTAATTCTTCTTCAATACGTAATAATTGGTTATATTTTGCTATTCTGTCAGAACGTGAAGCCGAACCTGTTTTAATCTGTCCGCAATTTAATGCAACAGCTAAATCAGCAATCGTAGTATCTTCAGTTTCTCCAGAACGGTGACTCATTACAGAAGTATAACCATTCATTTGAGCTAATGAAACCGCATTGATAGTTTCAGTTAACGTACCAATCTGATTTACTTTAACCAAAATAGAGTTCGCGATACTTTTATCAATACCTTGTTGTAAACGTTTAACGTTAGTTACAAACAAATCATCACCCACTAACTGTACCTTGTTACCGATAGCTAAAGTTAAAGCTTCCCATGCAGCCCAGTCATCCTCATCTAAACCATCTTCAATAGAGATGATCGGATACTTGTTAGCCCAGTCTACCCAATATTTAACCATTTCATCAGAGCTCAATTTCTCTCCTGATGATTTATGGAAGTTATACGTTTTAGTTTTAGCATCATACATCTCAGAAGCCGCAGCATCCATAGCAATCCAGATATCTTTACCAGGAGTGAAACCAGCAGTTTCAATCGCAGTTAATACCGTTTCAATTGCCTCTACGTTAGAACCGATGTTTGGTGCAAAACCACCTTCATCACCAACGTTAGTTGAATAACCTTTTTTCTTTAATACATCTTTCAGGTGGTGAAAAACCTGTGTTCCCATTTGTAATGCTTCAGAAAAACTGCTTGCACCCAATGGCATAATCATGAACTCCTGGAAATCAATTTTGTTATCCGCATGTGCACCACCATTTAAGATGTTCATCATTGGAATAGGTAAAGTGTTTGCATTTACACCACCAATATAACGGTATAATGGTTGTCTGCTTTCCGCAGCAGCAGCTTTAGCCACAGCTAAAGAAACACCTAAGATTGCATTTGCACCTAAACTGCCTTTGTTTTCTGATCCGTCAAGGTCGATCATTGCTTTGTCAATAAGATTTTGCTCAAAAACATCAATACCCTGAAGTTCTTTAGCAATTTTCTTGTTCACATTTTCAACGGCCTTTAACACACCTTTGCCCATGTAGACTTTTTTGTCACCATCTCTAAGTTCAACAGCTTCGTGTTTACCGGTACTTGCACCAGAAGGTACAGCAGCACGGCCCATTTGGCCATTTTCAGTGATTACTTCTACTTCAACAGTTGGGTTACCTCTTGAATCGAGGATTTGCCTTGCATGAACATCAATTATTAAACTCATTTTATTTGTTTTAAGTGTTTTATTGCTTAGTGTAAATGTTACAATTACTAAGGTAATATTCAAAGTTAAAATAAAATTTAAACTATAGGGACGATTGTCCTATAAAATTATTCCCATTTGAATACCTTAACCGCTAGTGCGTAAATTGCTATGCCCCAGATCACCATAATAAAGATCTGCATTTTTACATCCCATAGCCCTGCACCTTCAAAGGCCACTTTTCTCATCGCATCATTCAAATAAGTGAGGGGTAAGGCCCTGCTGATCGGTTGCAGCCAGGTTGGGAAATTATCGATTGAAAAAAATGTACCTGATAGCAAAAATTGGGGCAGGGTAATAATATTTGCAATCGGGGGAATTGTGCTTTCACTCTTTGCTATACCTGAAACCACAAACCCAAAACCCATAAATACGATCAGTCCAATAATAGAAAGGACTAACATATTTAAAACAGTTATTGCCCCATGGATCAAGGTAAAATGGAAAAAAAAGTGACCCAGCAAGATAATAAATACAGCACCCAGCAAAGCAAAACCGATCCTGGCTATTCCTTCACCAAGAATAATACTTGACCTTTTGACAGGAGTAGCAAAAAAGCGTTTAATCACCAGCGTTTGTCTTAAGCTAAAAAAAACAAACGCCGTACCAAACACCCCCGTACTCAATAAAGAGAAGCCCAGCTGTCCGGGTAAGATAAAATCTATCGTGCGGTATGTTCTGCCATGCACCGTACTTTCACTGATCTGGGCAACCGAAGGTTTCATGTCCCTGGCATTTAGAGTGTACATCAGGTTATTTAATATCGACTTAAGGATATTTCCTTTATCCATTGATGCCGAAGTGTACTTAACATTGGCCAGGTAAGCCGGTTGTGCAACTGTGTTTTTCTGTACGTCAATAACGCCTGCAATAGTTCCTTTTTCAAGCTGCTGATTGATTTCTGTTAAATTTTCATCCTTAATCAACCTTAAAACTGCTGTCGCCTCCAAAGCTTTAATTACAGGATTTTGTAAATCAGACCCTGGTGCAATTGCCAGGTCTACTTTGATACCACCGCCGCCCAAAAAGCCAAATACAAGGATAAATATAAGCGGGAAAGCCAGGGTAAACACTACGGCAGAAGGACTCCGCATGATTGATCGGAAACTAGCTTTTGCCAATGCCATCGTGGCTTTGGTGTGGTTATATGGTTTGTTCATATCTGATCTCATTTAGCCCTCGCGCCATTCTTTGCCAGTCAGGTTGATAAATACATCTTCCAAATTAGCCTTTTTAACTTCTTTTTTACGTTCAAATCCGCGTTCCAGCAATTGGTCGATCAGGTTATCTGGCGTATCCAATGCAATGATCTCGCCCCGTTCTACAAAAGCAACCCGGTCACACAACTGTTCTGCTTCATCCATATAATGGGTAGTAATCACTACAGTAGTGCCATTTTTCCTGATATCGATAATCAAATCCCACAAATTGCGGCGCGCCTGTGGATCGAGTCCCGTAGTCGGTTCATCAAGGAAAATGATTTTTGGAGAATTAAGTAGCGTAGTTGCAATAGAGAACCGTTGTTTTTGCCCTCCGGAGAGCGCTTTATATTTTGCTTTCGCTTTATCCTGTAAATTCACCTTTTCCAGCATCTCCATCGGTTTGATAGCTACACCATAAAGTCCTGCAAAAAGCTCCATCAGCTCTACCAGGTTAAGATTTGGATAATAACCAGCTGCTTGTAGCTGCACGCCAATAATACGTTTAATCTGATTGGCATCATGATCTACAGAAAAGCCATCTACGGTAATCTCCCCAGAGGTTTTATCCCGCAGGGTTTCTATAATTTCCAGAGTCGTTGTTTTTCCTGCACCATTAGGTCCAAGCAAGCCAAAGATCTCATTCTCATAAACATCAAAACTAATTCCTTTCACTGCAGAAAAATCATCATAATTTTTCACCAGGTCACGGACGCTGATAATGGCCTTGGTTTTATCCATGCAATAAATGTACTAAGGGTTTCATAAAAAAAGGATTGAAAATGTCAATCCTTTTAAAAATGTCGGTAATATGATGGTTAAAGCTGTTAAAGATCTCTTACCAAGCCAGATCGCCTTTAATCAGGCTCACAAAATCATCAAAAAGATAACGGGAATCATGTGGGCCAGGAGAAGACTCAGGGTGATATTGTACCGAGAATGCTTTTTTGCCTATCACACGGATTCCTTCAATAGACTGATCATTTAAGTTGATATGTGTGATCTCTACTTTATCAGAACTTCTTACCTGCTCTGGGATTACTCCAAAACCATGATTCTGAGAAGTCACCTCACAATGATCTTTTATAATATTCTTAACCGGGTGGTTTAACCCCCTGTGCCCGTTAAACATTTTCATGGTACCAATTCCATTTGCCTGTGCAAGCAACTGGTGGCCTAAGCAAATCCCGAAAAGTGGTTTATCCGAAGCAAGTATTTCTTTTACAGTTTCAATCGCATACGGCATTGCAGCCGGATCACCAGGGCCATTAGAAATGAAATAAGCATCTGCACCCCATTTATCCATTTCTTCAAATGAAGTCTTTGCTGGGAAAACCTGTATATACAGGTCCCTGTTGTCAAAATTACGGAGTGTATTTTTCTTAATCCCGAAATCAACAGCAGCAACTTTATAAGCAGCATCCGGAGAACCATAAAAATAAGGCTCTTTAGTAGATACCTGCGAAGAAAGTTCAAGTCCATCCATAGAAGGAACCTGTGCAAGCTTAGCTTTTAATTCTTCAATATCTGTAATCTCTGAAGAGATGATCGCATTCATCGCTCCCTGATCCCTGATTTTACGTACCAGTGCACGCGTATCAATATCAGATATACCTACAATATTCTCATCCTGAAAATAATCCTGGATAGATTCATTAGCTTCCTTACGGCTATAACTAATGCTGTAATTTTTGCAAACTAAACCTGCGATCTTGATTGAATCAGATTCAATTTCTTCTTTATGAATCCCGTAATTCCCGATATGGGCATTTGTAGTAACCATGATCTGACCGAAATAAGAAGGATCAGTAAAAATTTCCTGATAGCCTGTCATTCCTGTATTGAAACAAATCTCTCCTGTAGTAGTACCAATTTTTCCAGCAGCTTTACCGTGATAAACGGTGCCGTCGGCTAATAACAGGATCGCAGGTAACTTGGTGTAGTTAGTCATTGTATTTAAAATGAGAAAAAAAGTTTAAAAAAGGGATTAATGAAAGAAGATATGCGCGTTTTTCGTCGCTATTATGATTAACAAATATGGTGTTATCTAACCCGTTCATTTCGGGATACAAAGATAGGTTTTTGAACAGTTAAATCCATATTTTTTTTAAAACGATTAAAATGTTGCAATATCCGGGCTACATAAAACACCTTAAGCTATCAGTTTCTCAAATGAATACCCTAATTTTGTGCGCTTAAAGCATACAACTATGTCTATACACAAAGAAGTAAAACGTATCACAACCCATATTCTTCAGGAGATGAAGCTTCGTGGCGAGAAAATATCGATGCTAACAGCTTATGATTATTCTATGGCTACAGTTTTGGATGATGCCGGACTAGACGTTTTACTCGTAGGTGACTCGGCTTCAAATGTGATGGCCGGCCACGAAACTACTTTGCCTATCACCTTAGACCAGATGATTTATCATGCACAAGGGGTAGTAAGAGGGGCAACCCGTGCCTTTGTTGTTGTAGACCTTCCATTTGGTTCTTACCAGGGAAACTCTAAAGAAGCTTTAAACTCCGCCATCAGGATTATGAAAGAGTCTGGTGCACATGGTATTAAGTTAGAAGGAGGAACAGAAATCATAGAATCTGTACAGCGGATTATCACTGCAGGTATACCTGTAATGGGCCATTTAGGTTTAACCCCGCAATCTATTTATAAATTTGGCACCTACACCGTTAGAGCAAAAGACGAAGCCGAAGCAGAAAAATTAAAAATTGATGCACAAGCATTACAAGATGCAGGATGTTTTGGTATCGTATTGGAGAAAATACCCGCTAAACTGGCAAAAGAAGTATCAGAAAGCCTTCATATCCCAATCATAGGGATAGGAGCAGGGCCACATTGCGACGGGCAAGTTTTGGTCGTAAATGATATGATTGGTTTAACCAAAGGATTCAAACCACGTTTCTTACGCCAGTACTTAAACTTATACGAAGAAATTCTAGGTGCTGCAAAATCATATATCAAAGACGTAAAGTCTAACGACTTTCCAAATGAAAAAGAACAATATTAGATGCCAGTAACCGCTAAAGACATATTATACGAAGATAATCATCTCATTGCGATCTGTAAACGCGCTGGAGACATTGTACAGGTAGATGAAACCGGTGATGAACCACTGGATGAAAAAGTAAAGAAATACATTGCAGCCACCTATAATAAACCCGGAGGGGCTTTTTTAGGTGTAGTCCATCGTTTAGACCGGCCGGTAAGCGGGGTCATCTTATTTGCTAAAACCAGTAAAGCCCTGGAGCGGATGAATGCGATCTTTAAAAATCGGGAGGTAAAAAAAACTTACTGGGCTGTAGTCCGTAACAAACCGGCCAATGTTTCAGGCACGCTTGTACACTGGCTGGTTAAAAATACAAAAACCAATGTAGTTACGCCACATTTACAAGAAGTGGCAGGCAGTCAGCGTGCAGAGCTAAGTTATCGTTTAATTGGAGAGCTAGGCGGGTATTACCTGATTGAAGTAGATCCATTAACCGGGCGTTCCCATCAGATCCGGGTACAGCTCTCTACTTTAGGCTGTCCGATAGTCGGTGATAACAAATACGGCTACCCAAGGGGCAGCCGTAAAGGAAGTATCTGCCTGCATGCACGTAAACTGCAATTTTTGCATCCTGTTAAAAAAGAACCGGTCAGCATATTTGCTAAGCTGCCAGTAGATGGCTTTTGGGAGCGTTTCGAATCCTTTTAAGGACAACGAAACGCCCTTATCTATTTACATTGAATAGGAGATAGCACAGTATAATCATCAGCTTTAAGGTTGCCGGGATTAGTAAATACTGTTTTTCCATTTTTTTCCTGACTTGGACCATAGCAATCTGCTAACTGGTCACCCTTTTTTACAAAGGCAATTTCTCTTACTGAAGTTCCTCCTTCAGACATAAAGGTATAATCAGCGATGATCGTATCCCCTTTAATCAGACCAGCAATGGTACCCGTATTTTTATCTTTTTGATAAAAAGCAATATCCAGTGTTCCTGTAACCGCATTTCCAACGCGAACCATAGAAAGTGAAATGGTATCCCTGTTTTTAGTTAGCGAATAACAAGATTTATTATTTGTTGCCACCGTATCAGGGGCAGTAGCCAGACTGTCTATTTTTTGTTCTGGTGATTGGTTCTGACAGGCAGCCATAGCGCCCGCAGCAAGCATAAGAGATAAAATTGATTTTTTCATTAGATGTGTGTTTATTTTTATTTTACAATAGTTCTGCCAAACTCGATATTTAGATTCAGCATCTGTTACAATTACCAAACGTACGTTGCCACCGCACCCGCCGGCAAGCTGGTAGCCACAAGTTGTCCATCATATTTAATATTAAAATCCCTTTTGGTGTTATTTTCATTGACAACAATCAATATTTTTTTACCAGCAGGAGTCTTAAACGCTACATTTTGCAGTTTGTCTGTGAGGTTAGAAGCCACTCTTACCGATCCTGCAGGTACAAACTTGGAAGCATGGCCAATAATATAATACGCTACATTTCTAGTTACCGTATTGCTAACGGTAATGGCACCTAAGCAAGTTACACAGCCGCCCACAGTATGCGGGCCATAAGCAGGATCAGCCGCTAAATTCCATTCCAATACATTGCGGCTCCAGTTTCGGGTAGCACCAATGATTAATGTAGACACATGCCATTTCAGGTCTTCGTTAAATTTACCAGGCCCGCCAACCCATTGCTCTGTAAAATACAAGTTTTTATCAGGGTGTGCTTCATGTACTTTAGACAAAGCTGAGATCTCACCAGCATACAAATGGAAAGCAGAACCATCCACATATTTTTTAGCTTCAGGGTCATTTAAAATTGTAACCGGATAATCCGGACGATCTGCATTATGGTCATAAACAATGATTTTAGTTTTAATTGCAGACGATTTAAATATAGGTCCCAAAGCTGTTTTTACAAAAATAGCCTGATCCGCAGCTTCCATATACATACTAGGTACATTACCCGGATGCAGAGGTTCATTTTGAATGGTAACCGCATCAATTTTTATTCCCTGAGCTTTCATCGCCTGGATATATTTAACCAGGTATTTTGCATAAGAAATATAATATTCAGGTTTTAAACTGCCCCCTTTAAAGCTATTATTAGTTTTCATCCAGGTAGGAGCGGTCCAGGGAGATCCAAGAATCTTAACCGAAGGATTAATCGCTACAATCCTTTTCAATAAAGGAACAAGATCAGTCATTTCCTTTGCGATCGAAAATTTGTCCTGGTTAACATCAGTTTCACCAGCAGGAAGTTCATTATAAGTGAAAGTATCCGCACTTAAATCAGAAGCACCAATACTTAAGCGCAGGTAACTCACGCCAATTCCATTTTTTGCTGTAGAGAAAAGTTCCTGTAACAACGCTTCCTTAGCCTCATCATCCATCGCATTAATTAAACCTGCACTACCACCGGTAAGGGTATAACCAAAACCATCCATCACCTGAAACTTTTGCTGATCATCAATTTCAATAACCGGGTCACTATTTTTTACCTGACCAAATTTTAAGATACTGCTTTGGTGTTGAAGCAGGGAAGACTTATCTCCGGTAGTTAACCACGAATTTACTTCTCCTGCAAAGTTTTCAACTTTACTTTCTGTAGTCGTTTTTTTTGCAGCACAGCCTGTTAAAGCCATAGCCAGGGCAACAATTAAATAGGATTTCATCATTAATTTTTATAATTAAAATTGATTTTCTGATCACCGGCCTGAATAGAAAATTCGCCATCTTCAGTTACTTTCTTTCCATCCGGATCTATAAACGCCAGATCATCACCACTAATTTTAAAAGTGACAACTTTTGTTTCTCCTGCCTTAAGATCTATTTTTTCAAAGCCTCTCAGGCGCTTTACATCCGGGCTAACCAAAGTGGCTACTAAATCACTTGTAAACAGCAAAACACTTTCTTTGCCGGCAATTTTACCCGTATTAGTTACCTCCACAGAAACCGTTAAAATTGCTCCTTTTTCCAGTACAGCCGTACTTAGTTTAATTGGACTGTATTTGAAAGTCGTATAGCTTAAGCCATGCCCAAATACATACTGTGGGTTGTAATCTGCATCATAATTATACACACCCTCAGTAGTCGAGCGTGATTCTGAAGGCTTATGATAATACGTAAACAATGCATTAGGAAATTGAGGGTAAGTATAAGGCAGTTTTCCTGAAGGATTTATTGTTCCCAGCAAAACATCGGCAATGGCATCACCGCCAAAATTTCCAGGCAAATAAGATTGCACAACAGCATGCATCTTCTTTTCAAACTTACTAATGATCCTTGGACGGCCTTCATTCAATACCAGGATAATCTTTTTACCTGTAGCCGCAAGCTTTTGCGCCAGTTCTGTTTGTAAATCAGAAAGATAAAGATCACTCAAGTTTCCTGGTGTTTCTGTGTAAGAGTTTTCACCCAGGCAAAGTACAATCACATCCGCATCCTTAGCCGCCACAATAGCCTCATCCATCTGATCGGCATATTCCTCAAAATATTTACCATCCTTTTTATAGCTCAGGCCAGGCACATAAGAAACATTTCCTTTTCCCGCTTTCAGTTGTAGCGCTTCCAGGATCGTGTTATATTTTCCTGCAAATTCTTCTACCCTATCTCCCTGCCAGGAATAAGTCCAGGCCCCGTTAAGCGTTCTCATTGAATTTGCGTTCGGTCCTGTTACTAAGATCTTAATACCTTTAGATAAAGGTAAAGCATTAGCTGTATTTTTTAACAACGTGATAGATTCAGCTGCGGTCAGATAAGAAGCCTGTTCAAACTCCTTACTGCCAAACTTAGGATAATCCTTAGGATTGGTAACCGGCTTATTGAAAAGATCAAGATCATATTTAACCAGCAAAATTCTTCTTACCGCATCATCAATACGTTCCATTTTCACTTTTCCCTCTTTTGCCAGCGCAATCAGGTCATCACAAAACGGCTCATAATTATAAGCCACCATAGACATATCGATACCTGCATTAATGGCAATCATGACCGCCTCTTTATTATCTTTAGCAATGCGGTCTCTTTGATAAAGGTTTTCAATATCGCCCCAATCGGTAACCACCAATCCTTTAAACCCCAATTCTTCTTTCAGTAATTTAGTCAGCAATTTATAATTAGCATGTACCGGTACACCATTGATGATCCCAGAATTAATCATAATCGTTTTAGCGCCTGCATCAATTGCTGCCTTAAATTGTGGCAAATGATATTCTCTCAACGCTTGATCAGAGATAAAAGCCGGAGTTCTGTCTTTTCCAGATACCGTTACCTGGTAACCCAAAAAGTGTTTAATAGAAGAAGCCACATGATAAGGGCTGGAAACCTCATTATGCTCCCCTTCCAAACCTTTAACCGCCTGTATGCCCATTTGGGTAATTACATAAGGATCTTCACCAAAGCTTTCCCACTGGCGTGGAAAACGCGGATCAGCACCCAAGTCCAGTAGTGGAGAAAAAGCCCATGGAATAGCACTTGCACGCGTTTCATAAGCAGTAATCTCGGCACCTTTACGTACCAGGCTACGGTTAAAAGTTGCCGCCTGTCCAATCTGCTGCGGGAACATCGTAGCACCCGCAGTATAAGTTTCTCCATGGATCGCATCAATCCCATACAACACAGGGATACCATTCTTATTCTGCTTCATGGCCATCTTTTGGATCTGGCTGATAATCTCATACCACACCTGCGGTGTTCTCGCTTTGTTATTGGCGGTATTTAATACCGATCCTAGTTTATACTGAACTAAGGCCTTTTCCATCTCTTTCTGATCAAGAGAAAAAGGCTCATCACTGCTATAGCGGTTTCCGCCCTTACCAATAACGTCCAGTGTTACCTGTGCCATCTGACCCACTTTTTCTTCGAGGGTCATTTTTTTTAGCATACTTTCTACTTTAGCCCTGTTATCTTTTTGCGCGTGCGCAGCAAGTGACACACAACATAGAAATAAAAATAATTTTCCTTTTTTTGACATACAATAAATCGTTTTAAAATATCAAAGGCTGTATAAACAGCCTTTGATAAAAGTAGAATAAATTGTTGGCTATCTAACGTTCGGGTTTCTATCTATTTCGTCTTGCGAAATAGGGAACAATATCCTGTCTGCAGTCAGATTATAATTTAGCGAAACTCCATTACCGTCTTTTTGTGCATTCATTACTGGAATAGCACGGTTTGTTCTCATCAAATCATACCATCTGTGGCCTTCAAAAGCCAATTCCAGGCGGCGTTCTTTTTCAATCGCCAGGCGCATCGCTGCCTGATCAGCAGCAGGTGTGCCGCCAAGGTTCACCCTTTTCCTGATTTGATCTACCAAAACTTTCGACTGAGGCCAGCCAGCTGCACTAATTTCATTCAAAGCTTCCGCTTTTAATAAGATAATATCAGCTAAACGTAAGGTATAAGTATTACTCTTATCATCAGCTCTGTATTTATTAATGAAAGGATAATTTGCTTTGCTCCAATACGCATCAGTCCAATTCTCTGTACTTACATTTTTGAAAGCTATGCTTGAATTTTTACGAATGATATCACCTTCATCATCAAAAGCCTTAACCAGGTCATTTGTTGGCGTATTAAACCTTTTATAACCCGTCCCACTTACTACACCCGGCATCCAGTTACCATGCAGACCGCTATAACCATCGTATTGCATTTCCCAGATAGATTCTGCATTATTTTTATTAGCAACCTCAAAAAGACCGCTAAAATTACCAAATAAAGAATATCCGCCACCAATCACCGCATCACAGTATTGGTTCACTTTATTCCAATCTGGATTTGGTTTAGTTGCATAAACTTTTGCAAGTAATGCATTGGCAACACCTTTGGTGAAAAATCCTTTATCAGGAGCAGTTGTTCTTGTATTGGCAACAGCAAACTCAAGATCGGAGATGATCTGTGCGTAAATTACCTCAACAGAGGATTTAGGCGTTTGTGTATCTGCAAGTGTAGAAGGTGTTTTTAAGATAAGAGGTGCCGCACCATACAACTGCACCAGTAAAAAATAATGATAGGCACGAATACCTTTTGCTTCACCTAATATCTGATTTCTTCTGCCACCAGCATCCAGTGCAGGATCTTTAATATTAGGTACATTCTCTAAAACCTCATTTGTATTTTTTATATCCCCATACAAATAACCCCAGTCGCGTTTAATATTTCCATTTGTAGAAGTCGTTTGAAACATGTCAATCTGGAAATTTGCCTGGTTATCTCCGCCCGCATAGGCATTATCAGAGGTGGCATCCCCATTGGTGATATAATCAAATATATTATACTCATTATACCTGCCATCATAAACTCCCCTTATTAATTTCTCTGCACCCGCAGCATCCACAAATGCTTGCTCACCAGTTACCTGGTTAAACGGATTTTTTTCCAGAAAATCTTTTTTACAGCCAGATTGAACTGAAAGGACAAAAGCCCCGGCTGCGATCAGTGAATATATTTTATATTTCATTTTTATAAAAATTAAAAACCAACATTTACGCCTAACAAGAAACTTCTTGATTGTGGATAAGTTCCATAATCAACACCCATATTTGGGCCATTTGCACCATACTGATTTACCTCTGGATCAAGTCCGGAGTATTTGGTGAAAGTTAATACGTTATAACCTGTTGCAAACACAGTCAGTTTATCCATCTTCCATTTTCCAAGCGTGGTTGCACCAAAATTGTAAGAAAAAGTAGCTGTCTTTAAACGCAGGTAAGAAGCATTTTCAACGAATCTGCTAGAAGTTAACGAGTTGTTAGAAGACAGTCTTAATGCTCTTGGTATACTGGTTACCTGGCCTGGGGTAGTCCATCTGTCCAGCACATCAACAGATTGATTTTTGGAATCATACATTCCTTCCAGCTCAATTTTTGAAGCATTAAACAACTGGTTTCCCTGTACTCCCTGGAAAAACAGAGATAATCCAAAGTTTCCATAATTAAAATTATTATTTACCCCATAAGTGAAATTTGCCTGTGCTGATCCGATAAACGTACGGTCATCAGCAGTGATTTTTCCATCCCCATTTCTATCTTGATAAACCGCATCACCAGTGGCTGCATTTACGCCATTAAAAACATATCCATAGAAACTGCCCAATGGACGGCCTACTTCAACTCTCACCGCCGCATCACGTTCGTAAATACTACCAAAATCAAGCGATTTTGTTACCGTACCCAGGTCAGTCACTTTATTTCTGTTAAAAGAGATATTTAAGTCAGTTGTCCAGGTAAATTTATCACCCTGAAAATTCTTGGTAGACAAAGCAAATTCTAAACCTTTATTCTCCATAGACCCTACATTCAGTGCTTTAGTGCCTAAAGCAGTAGAAGGAGCAACTTGTACATTAATTAATAAGTCATTCGTTTTTTTTAGATAGGCATCAGCTGTAAAAGTTACCCTATTGTTAAACATCGTCAAATCCAAACCAATATTGGTTTGTGTAGTTTTTTCCCAGGAAAGATCCGGGTTAGCCGATTGCGATAACGTGTAAGAGTTTTGTGCAGTGATCTGATAAAGTTTCAAATAAGCATAATCGCCAATTCCTTCATCATTACCCACCTTACCCCAGCTACCACGAAGTTTTAAATCATTAATGGTTTTACTGTCTTTCATGAAATCCTCTCCAGAGATTCTCCATCCTGCAGAAACCGAAGGGAAATAACCAAATCTTCTATCTTTAGCAAAACGGGAAGACCCATCAGCTCTGAAATTTGAGCTCAGCAAGTATTTGCTGTCAAAAGCGTAAGTAATCCTGGCCAGGTAAGATTGTTTAGACCATTGTGACCGTTGTGGAACTGTTAAAGCAACAGAAGGATCAATAGCTACACCAGAAAGATCAATATAGCGTGATTCAGAATAGTTGTTATACTTGTAATCAGAAGACTGGATCGTATAACCCGCAGTAGCACCAAATACATTTTTTCCAACCGTCTTGTTATAGTTCAGGATATTCTCATTTAACCACACTTGGTCATTAGTTTGGTTATTGTTATATAAACCCCTTTCGTTACGGCCATAAATGGTTTTGTATGGGTCCAGGTAATAATTGTAAAATTCCTTTCTTAGGTTTGTACTAATTGTAGATTTGAAAGTCAGGTCATTGCTAAATTTAATCTCGCCACCAAAAGCACCAATAAATTTAAACTGTCTGTTAGAGTTTCTTGCCCCAAAAGCATTACCAATTGGATTTTCATATCCGCCCGGCACCGGGGTAAAACTGCCATTTGATTCATAAATTCCAATAGTAGGAGGAGCAGTAAGTGCACCTAAAATTACCCCACCTCTTGCTATACCTGCATTATCAGAAACATCAATAGACTTATTTGCCGTTAAAGCTGCCGTTACATTAAATTTTAACCAGCTCGTTACACTTTGTGAACCATTAAAGTTCATTGTATAGCGGTCTAACTTAGCCGGTGCAACCACACCCTTGTCTTGCTGATAACCAGAAGAAAAATAGTACTGGCCACCTTTAATACCACCAGACAAAGATAGCTGATAGCTATTTTGTGTTCCTGTACCAAAAGTTTCCTTTTGCCAGTCTGTATTTTGTGTTCCATGTTCATAACCCAGTTCATCCATTAAAGCGATATACTGATCACGGTTTAGTACATCTTGTGTTTTCCAGAAATTAGAAAAACCAGTAAACGCATTAAAACCAACTTTCAATTTGCCGGCTTTACCTTTCTTAGTGGTGATTAAAACCACTCCATTTGCCCCACTAGATCCATAAATTGCCGCAGAAGAAGCATCCTTTAAGATGGTCATTGACTCAATATCATTCGGGTTAATGAAACTTGCATCTCTTGAAGTTACTCCATCAATTACATACAGCGGGCTGTTAGACACAGTAATAGAGGTATTACCACGGATACTTACCGTAATCCCGGCACCAGGTTTACCCGATTGAGAAGTGACCTGTACACCGGCAGCTTTACCCTGTAAAGCTTGCAAAGGATTGGTGATCGGCTGATTCTGGATATCTTTAGAAGAAATTGCTACTACAGCTGTGGTAAGATCTTTCTTAGTTTGTGTACCATAGCCCACCACCACAACTTCATTTAGCTGCTGATTATCATCTGATAATTTCACACTAACATTGTTCCTTTTATTAATTGCTTCCTCAATAGTTATATATCCTATAAAAGAGAAAGTCAGGCTACCCATTGCCGGAGCAGATATAGAGTAGACACCTTTTTCATTAGTTACCACACCTTGGCCGGAACCTTTAACTTTTACCGAAACACCTGGTAATGGCAGACCCTGCTGATCTTTGATTTCACCTTTTACCATAATGTCTTGCGCCATGGCTACAGACATCCCGCACAAAAGGCAGAGGATAAAAAGAGTAACTTTTCTTTTCATAATGTTGCTTAAGTTTAATTTTTATTAACGGCTAAAGTTAAGGAGTATCTATTGATTTAAACAAGATAATTGTTAAAAATAATCGTACAATAAACTGATTTACAGTATGTTGATTAATTTTTAATACGCTTTGATACCCTAACCCCAGACCAGGGTTTAATACTGTAAATCAGCACATAACAGGAGATTAGATGGCGCAGTTAAGCCACACCCTGATACGTTATAGTACCCTAATAAAAATTTGAAAAAAAGGATGCGATTTATGAAAAACGGGATAAATGAGAACAGAAATAAGTACTTACAAGGGTGATATTTACTCCAATACAAGTTTGCTCCACCCATTTTTATTCGTTTTTTTGAGTATAGCCTTTCTTTCTTCCATAAGTAACTTGATTTTAGATCCATAAGTCCAGCAGGTACTTTGACGGATATTTAGTAACTCTGACAGCTTATGAGAAGAAATTTTTCCTTTACTGGAATAAATCAGGAAGATCATGTAAAAAGCTTTATTGATTGGAATACGGGTATTATGAAATATAGTATACGTAGTAACCGATTCTTCATACCCGCATTTACTACAGCGCCTGCTATATGGAATATGCCCCTGGTAATAATGGGTATTCTTACATTTGCGGCAATGGTAACCATCCGACCATTTTAAGTCAGACAGAAAAATATTGCAGCTTTCTTTATCCGGGTAAATTTTACTAAACTCTTCAAAATCCACATCAGCAGACATCACCCTGTCACGGGTTACTTTTTCTACATTAGTCTGGAGCTCCTGGTTATCCTGCTCTAGTAAAACATTCATTCTGGAAATTTCCTCTGCCTGTTCCATCAGCCTATCATTAACCTGCAACAATTCTGCATTCTTAGCTTCAATAATCAGTGATTTATGAAATACCTCTTTAGTGCGTTCTTCTACTTTAATTTCCAGCTGTTGGTTCAGTGTGTCTTTCAGCTTAAAATTCTCTGCAAGCTGGCGGATCATCTGGCGTTGTACCTTTTCCTTTTTATATTTTAGGATACGCACCTTATCACCAATAGCAATAGAAAGAAAGACCATTTCCAATATAAAGCAAAAGCTAAGGCTATAATAACTGATTACGCCAATGTTTAGCCACGAAAAACCGATCATAATAATCAGCTTCAGTATAAAACCAGCAAAAAGGAAACTATAACCAAGTACAAAAAAACGAGCGGGCTTATAGCCATTGCGGTAAATATAAATACCTGTATAAAAAGCTACTGCTAAAGGGATAAACTCTATAAATTTATAGGTAAAGAGTGATTGATCAACAAGCAGGCTATAAACAAACAAAACCGTTCTAATCCCTATCACGGATAAAATGAGTTTATTTAAGCGCGGCGCCTTTGCCTTCACAAACAACAGCTCGCGGGTAAATAGTAAGGCAAAAACACTAGTCGCATATAAGGCAACAGCATAAGAAATTTGGTTCCAGGCCGGGGCAGAAGGCCATAGATATTGATAGGCTATACCATCCGTGCTCATCTCAAAGAACCCAATACTTAAGTTATACAATACATAATAAAGGTATTGCTTTTGCCGCATGGCGATAAACATGATCAGGTTATAAAAGCTAAACACCAGGATCATCCCATAGAAAATCCCAAAATAGAAATATTCATCTAAAGCATAAGAAATAAACCAGTCTACTGTTCTAAGCACAATGATCACATCCGTGATCTGTGAGGATTTAAACTTAAAATAATATACTTGCGCTTCATCGTTATCATTGCGGATATAAAGCTCAAAATTCTTATGTTGTAAGTCCCTGTGCTTAAAATCAAACGTATCTCCAAATTGACTTTCTTTATAAGTTCCGTTTTTTTGGGGGAGATAAGCAGTCACCCGATCAATAGTCTGGTCAAAAAATTCTAATAAATATCTTTTATCCGCCTGGCTATTGTGCTTAATTTTGATCCTGTACCAATACGTAGCTGTTTGATCTTTTGTCTGCGGGGTACTTTTTAAGTTAGGTTGGAATTGCCTTTCAAATGCTTCACTCTTTACTTGATCAAAGGTCAGCTTGCTGAGCGGGTCATTTAAGATTTCAATTTCTCTGTAATTAAAAATATGCTGGTTTATGCTATCGGTAAGCGCCACAGTCTGCTGGGCAAATGCGGTAAAACCAGCGTTAAAAAATAATACTGCTAAAAGCAGAAGGCGGGTAAAAGAGATATAGCGCAGCTTAAACATACAACGAAATCCAGGTCATTTGATCAGGATGCAAATATAAGATTACCAATCAGTTTCTTGTAGTAAATAAAAAGCCCTCCATTTTAATAGTGGAAGGTTCAATACAAATGGAACAAGTATTTTGGATTGGAAAAAAAATGATAGGCTGCAACGTTATTGCATATATCTTTATATGGACTATATTTGTGCAAGCGGGATATCCGTATTAGTTTGTCAAATATGATTATAGATACGATACTATGGGATCCCAGTGATTCTATTATAGATTTAGGTTTTTTTGCGTTAAGATATTATTCGATGTTCTTTATGCTTGCTTTTGTTTCCAGCTATATGGTAGTAAAGAAACAATTTGAAAAACATAAGATAGATATCGCATTAATGGATTCGCTGACCATCTATGTCGTACTCGGTACATTAATCGGTGCAAGACTGGGGCATTGCCTGTTTTATGATTTTGCTTATTATTCAAAGCATCCATTAGAGATCATTTTACCAGTTACTTTTACACCATCCTTTAAGATCACCGGTTTCCAGGGTTTGGCCAGTCACGGTGGTGGAATTGGCATTATGCTTAGTCTAATCCTGTTTAGCCGTAAGTTTAAAGTAAAGCTTTGGTTTCTGCTAGATCAGATCGCCTTAGTCGTGCCACTTGCCGGTATGTTTATCAGACTTGGAAACCTGATGAATTCAGAAATTATTGGAAAGCCTGCTGAGGTAAGCTGGGCATTTATATTTCTGAAAGAAGATAACATCCCGCGTCATCCGGCACAATTATACGAAGCAATTGCCTACCTGCTTATATTTATACTGGTTTACTCCCTGATCAGGAAATATCCCAAACCTTCAGGTTTCTATTTCGGGATGGTCATTTTTCTAATCTTCTGTTTCAGGATCGCTATAGAATTTATCAAAGAAGATCAATCTGCTTTTGAGGCAGGTATGTTATTAAATATGGGACAAATTTTAAGCATCCCTTTTATCATTACAGGTATCATTATAATGTATCTTAAAAAAGGAACAACTGACCAGATAGAATTAAAGGCTGCTAAACAATAGCAGTCTTTAATTTCGCTTTGTTCTTGAAACGCCAGGTTAATAACACGCAAAGCAAGAAACCCATAAAGGCAAGTATTGCACCCACATATTCAGGAGAAGTATAGCCAAATCCAGCAGCTATAGGCAAACCGCCAAGAAATGCACCTAAAGCATTACCTGTATTTGCACTCGCCTGCATAGAAGAAGAAGCAAGCATTTCTGCCCCTTTTGCCGCTCTGATCATGAGCATCTGCATCGGTGCGATCACTGCAAAAGCCAAACCGCCGGTAATAAAGGTAAGCAGCAGCGCGGCAATTTTAAACTGGCTAAGTAAAGCCACCAGGATCAATACAACAATCATCGCCAGCAATAAATAACTAGTCGTTTTAAGTGGGGAAAATCTATCTGCAAGTCTGCCCCCGGTAAAATTACCCACAGCCATTCCCAGTCCGGCTATCACCATAATAGGGGTAATCATATTACTTCCAAAATGTGCAACCTCTGTCATTAAGGGGGCAATATAACTGATCCAGGCAAATAAGCCACCCGTGCCAATTGCAGAAATTCCAATAATGATCCAAAGCTCTGCCTTTTTAAATACCTTAAGGCTTTCTGAAAATTTAGTATCAGCTTGTGAAGGCAATACAGGTAACCATTTGTTAATACTTAAAGCAGTAATAATAGCAATCACAGAGATCACTACAAATGAAATTCTCCAGTCTAAATTATGTCCGATAAACGTACCAAGGGGTACGCCAATTATATTTGCAATCGTTAAGCCAGCAAACATTACCGAAACCGATTTAGCTTCACTGCCAGGATCAGCCAGTTTACTGGCTACTACAGCACCAATTCCAAAAAAGGCACCATGAGGCAGGCCAGCCAAAAAGCGGGCACCAAGTAAAAGCTCATAAGTAGGAGCCATACTAAATAATATATTTCCAAAAGCTACAGTAATCATCAGGCCGATCAATACTTTTTTAGGTGGATATTTACCGAGTACACCAACCATTACAGGAGCACCGATGATAACACCAAGCGCATAAATAGCAATCAGGTTACCTGCCGCAGGAATACTAATGGAAAGAGATTTAGCCACATCTGGTAAAACACCCATCATCATAAACTCAGTCATTCCTAAACTAATGCCACCAAGGCAAAGGGTGATTAAGCTTGTTTTCGTATTAGAGATCAATTTAAGTAGCTTCATAGATGCGCAATTTTTTGCAAAGATAGTATAGTTATCAATTACAAAAGGTTTTAGCTGTTTATATGATATGGGTATGAAATTTCTTCCAGATCTTCGATTAACTGTTCCCAATCTTCCAGCTGGTCAACAATAGAAAGCACCCCATCTTTAGTTAGTGGTTCATGCTGATAAATTTGCTGCACCATTTCCATTGAAATTCCGCTTTCCTTATAACTACCCTTAAAATAATTCGTTGCCCATTTCACATAAGAAGCAGGCTCGCCGTCCAATGCAGAAAGTAATTCTTCTGAATGATCATTGCCCGCTGTAATCAAGCCCGTTTTCCAATCTTCCCCATCAGTTTTCCAGACGCAGAAGGTAGTTCCCGTAGAATTAACCGGTTCTCCAAACATAAATTCATGAAATACTTCTGGCAGCAAATGAGTGAGCTGGTCTTTCTGCCCCTGATCCGCATCAGCAGAAAATCCATTAATTACAGTACCTTCCTTCTTAAAAAGCACCAGCAACTGGTCACCCTCTCCGTTTCGCATTTCAAAAAACTCTTCTTCCTCCGCCCACTCACTATTATAAGAATAATAGCGGTATACCCAATCCTGGGAAAGTATCGCATCCAATACAGCCATAGATTTACAGGCTGCCTGTAATTTTTTAGAATCAGGCAAAAGCCGGAGATCTTTAGTTGATATCATATATAAGATGTGTTTTAGGCCTGAATCACTTTTTTTCCTTCTACAGAAATATCAGAACCTTCGGCCAGCATGACAGAAACGGGTTCCTGTTGGTTTAGAAATTCAAATTCTTGTCCATAAGTAAGGCCAAAATCTACAGCAATCTTAAAGTCTTTCACCTTATATTGGGCCCATTTAGGGTGTCTAACTTCATATTCATTGGTCTTTGACTCACTATATTTTGCGTAACCCCAGTAATGTTCTGTAATAAATTCAGCTTCACTTCCTGCTAAGATCTCTGACAATCCCTTATTAGCCGTTACACTAAAGCTTTGCCATTCATTTTTACATCTCCAGCGGTATTCCACTTCTCTTTCCTCTTCTGTTTCAGACCAGGTATGTGCCATCGGCATCGTTTCATAATTCTCATTATAAATGGTGTTAGCCACCGCAGAAAGTGCAAATTTAGGCACAATCTCTTTGATAAATACAACTCCCCGTTTCCAGGTATCCCCATCTTTATACCGGACATAAAAACGAAGGTTCACTTCTTCAAAATTAGCATGGAAGGGGATACTAAATCCTAATAACTTCGTGTTTTTAAAAAGAAAACCAATTAAACTGACATAACAAGTGTCATTCCAAAGGTCTAGTTCTGTTCCTGAAGGCAGGTACGGTGTTAAAATATTTTTGTCAATGGCGTAGTTAGCAATCGCTAACTTTCTCCATTCTGCGGTTAAAAAACTCATAGGTTTCAAGTTTGATCATTGATCGCCAAAGTACTAAACGGAAATGATATCCGGTTTAAAAAGTCCCTTTATTATTAATTTATATAAATGTTATCAAAACATACAATTTATTAGCAATTGATAGTAATAACTTGTTTACTTTTGATTGCTTTATAAATTAACGCTTTGTCAATATACTTCATTTGAAGACCTATTTTTTATTCTTGCTATTTTCCCTGTCTGTTTTAACAGGAAAAGCACAGTATGTATTTAAAGAAGGGAAAATGCCTCAGGAGGTGTCTATTCTTAAATATGCACAGATTGCAGATGCAGGTAAATCTAGCTTGACGGTTCAGCAAGTTAGGGTTGGGCATCCTGCGCTCCGTTTTCGTCCTATGAATGGTAATTTTGGAAACCTTGGCTTTACCAATCACAATTTCTGGCTGAGATTTGAACTTTTAAATGCGCTAAATATTCCGCTTACCTATTACCTGGAAACGGCCGAACCGATAACTAATCACGCAGACCTATATCTTTTTGATGCGGCTAATCAGATGCAGGTTCAGCGTAGCGGTGATGACCTAAATATAAGCGACAGGGCTTTACCTTATCGAAAAACATTATTCAAGATTACTATAAATCCGGGAGAAAAGAAAACGGCATTTTTAGAGGTTAAAAATGATGGCGAAAAGAATACATTACCACTAAATTTGAAAAGTGAAGAAAATCTTTTAAAAGAAGTATATCATGAACAATTGATCATGGGGCTATTTTATGGGATCCTGTTCATGGTTTCTGTTACTTATCTTTTTTTCTATTTTGCATTAAAAGAATCCATTTTTTTATACTATTCTTTATATGTTCTTTTTACCAGCCTCTGCCATGCCGCACTTGATGGCTTTTTACATGAATATATTTTACAGGAGCGGAGCTGGTTTAATCTTCATGCAGTATTGCTTTTTGCCATAGGCGGTTCTTATTTTTTTGGCCGTTACAGTGAAATTGTTTTAGATCTTAAAAAGAATAATATTTTAATCCATTATGCTTTTAAAGCATTATATCTATTGTTTGCATTGGTATTGTTAGGTTTAGTCCTCTTTCCCTCTTTCTTAAGCTATGCCTACCCAATTGTAAATATTCTGACACTGATAGGCATGTTGCTCATTTTTTCAGCGATTATCTATTTTTGGATTAAAGGTCAGCCGATGGATATGTTTTACGTTTTCGGCATCAGTATCTTATTTGTCTGTATTACAATGGTGATCCTGCTAAATTTCGGATACAGCTATAATTCGATATTTTTAGATAATATCTCTAAAATTGGGATCGCCATGGAGGTAATTGCACTTTCATTGTCTATGGCTAACCGTATTCGCTTATTGAAATCTAAAAAAGAAGAATTACAAACTATTGCTTTGCAGCGCTTAAAAGAAATGAATGAGACTAAATCTCATTTTTTATCTAATATGAGCCATGAATTACGGACGCCATTAAATGCAATTATCGGACTAGCAAACCTGATGGATAATGAAATTCAAAATCCAGAGCTAAGTGCTAATTTTAAAATGATTAAGCAAGCTTCTGGCACCTTGGTTTCTGCAGTTAATGATATTCTTGATTTTTCTATGATCGAAAAGGGTGAACTTCAGCTGGACCATCTGATTTTTTCTCCGGTACAAGTAGTAGACATGCTTAGATTGCGCTTCGAAAAGATGGCGGAAGAAAAAGGATTAACCTTTAATTTTTATTCTTCCGCTGATGCTGCAGATCTGATTATAGGAGATCCGGTAAGGCTAGAGCAGATCTTAAATAATATACTTAATAATGCACTTAAGTTTACCCTAAAAGGGGAGGTCTCTTTTGTTATAGTGCCTACGCTTGCAGATGATGATCAACTGGAACTAAAATTTACAATCTCAGATACAGGCGTAGGGATACCACCAGAAAAATTAGAAAATATATTTCATATATTTTCACAAGTTGAAGTAGATAATAAACGCAGATTTGGTGGTTTTGGAATAGGACTTTGTGTGGTAAAAGCATTAGTAGACCTGCATTCAGGAGAAATTGAATTGCAAAGCACATTACTTCAGGGTACGGTATGTAATATTAAGCTTCGCTATCCGAAAAGTAAAGCGATTGTTAAAACTAAGAATATTTTCCCTGTTGACCGGTATGACCTGCTGAATAGACGGGTACTTGTAGTAGAAGATAATCCCATGAACCAAATGGTATTAAAGATGATGTTCAAAAAATGGGATAATATATCCGTCTGTTACGCCAGTAATGGACAAGAAGCATTGACACTGCTACAGGAACAGCCGGTAGATATTATACTGATGGATTTACAGATGCCTGTGATGGATGGTTATGAAGCTATTGCAGCCATTAGAAGTGGTGATCTTGGCTATCAGATCCAGCAATTACCCATCATTGCAATTACTGCAGATCTGATGCATGATGCCAGGGAACGTGTTTTTAAACTGGGCGTGAATGATTATATGACTAAACCTATAGACAGGCAGCTACTCTATGAAAAGATGACTGCTCATTTGTCCTGATCAGTTAAAGCAATCAGCACAACCTGATCTCCGGGTACAATCTGGTAGCCGTAATTATAACAGCAGCTATATTTAAGGCCATTAGATGCGATAAAGTAATGCGTGAAAAACTGAAAATCAAAACCTGCAGTAATTAAGGTATGCTTAGTTAATAAGCTGATTTTATTTGTGATGAATTTTTTGAGGACCGCATCATTTTTTCTAAGGATCGTATTGATCCTTTTTAGCCCGGCATTGCGATTCTTGTTCAGGCCATTATTATAATGAGACCGGCATTGATCACCGCAAAATTTTTTATCTATACGCCCTGTTATTTTTGATCTGCAATCCTGACAATAATTCATTAATCTATTTATTTGGACACAAAATTAACTAAAAGTTGTGTATTTATGTTTTATTAGTTTATTTATCTGATTTTAACCGGTTAAAAAACGACTAATAGGCAAATGGTTCTTCATCTTTGTTTAAACAGCATGGCTGGGATAACATTTAGATAAGACCAAATGGAAAGAATTAAAAACAGGGTGAACCTGACTGGGTTTGTTGGCGCAGAACCGGTAATTACAAATTTTGCAGAGAAAAGGATGGCCAGGTTAAGCATTGGGGTACATGAGTATTATAAGAACAGTCTGGGCGAAGCAGTAGATCAAACCCAGTGGTTTAACCTTATTTTCTGGAATGACAAAGTGGCTTTATTAGAAGGTGTAGTGAAAAAAGGAGTGACACTCCGGGTTCTGGGGAAGCTGAGTGCACAAACCTATACCGATAAAAACGGTGACCAGCGTTATACAACAGAGATCATCGTCAATGAAATGGAGGTGGTAGATCGTTATGAGTTATAAACGTACTGATAAACCTCCGTAAAAATTTCTGGATGCAGCAGCATTAAAATATCTTCCGCCTGCTGCATTCAGATCGCTACCTAAACTATATTTCTGGTTAAGCAAGTTGTCTGCACCCGCAAATAGTTCAAAAGGAATTTTTCCAATTTGAATGGCCCTGCATCCAATTTTAGCCTGCAGCAGATGGTACTTATCTGCATATACTGTATTGGCATCCGTTAATGGAATCCCTGAAGTATAACTATGCTGTACAAAAGCATATAGACTTTTAGGTAAATTTACTTCCAGGCTGTTCACTACTACATTTTTTGGAACACCAGTTAAGCTTTTTCCTGAAAGATCAGTTGTATTGTCAAAATAATTATCAAATCTGAAACGGCTTAAGGTATAGGCATTGCTAAACAATAACCCACGGATAAACCGGGTATTGTTCTGCCTGATGATCCATGCAGATACTGAAGTTTCCAGCCCCAGCTGTTTGGTTCCACCGCCATTGATAAAATAATCCGTATCATCTTCATTTACCCGCCTTACAATTGCACTTTTTAGCTGGTAATAAAATCCGGTTATATCTGCAAAGAAACGGCGGTTAGCGGTTTCATACCTGATCCCGGATTCATAATTCCATCCCTTCTCTGGCTGCAGGTCAACATTGATCACCGTATTGGACGCCCTGATCTCCTGCAAGGTGGGAGGTGAGTATCCCTTACTTACAGCAACACGGGCAGATAGATTTTTAGTAAACAAATAAGAAAGGGCAGCTCTTGGCATTAATTGCACATCAAAGCTGTTAGATGCTTTGGCAATTACAACCGGAAAAATACTTTCATAACCATAGTTATATCCATTGGCACTGACTGATAATTCCAGTAAAAATTGCTGAAAGATATCCACATTTAAATGTGCAAAACCGAAATTGGTTGATGAATTTAGCTTGTCGGAGACCCGTAAATCTCCCTTTGTGCCATAGTTATTGGCAGAATTATCGAAGTCTGTGGCCGTTCTGGCGCTTTCCAGGCCTAAATTAAATTTCCAATTGATGTTCTCCTGGTTTTTTACGTATTCCACATAAGTACGCAACCCAACCGTAAATTCTTTGCGGTGTTCGTAGTTAGTAATGAACGGATTTTTGAAATCTGTATAGGTACTAAATACAGAAAGTACCTGTTTAAAACTGGGGCTGATCTGCCAGGTATTCGTTACCCCGCCAAAGATAGTTTTACTATAAATTCCTGCTTGTTGTGCAATTGCACTTCTAATTTCTCCAGTTCCTGGTCTTGATAATTTTGGGTCTTTTTCAAATAGGGCTGCGGTTAATCCACCTGGGGTATTGTAATGTAGGTCTGAATAAAATATCAGCGCCTTTAAACTTGCCGCTTTATTATAATCCCATTGCTGGTTTAACTGGATATACTTACGTTCCATCCCGCTATGATCGCGATAACCATCACTGCGCTGGTAAGACTGAGTGAAGTTAAACTGATAGTTCTTCCATTTTTTACCCAGGTTAAGGTTTTCACGGAAAAGTCCAAAAGAGCCCCCCGTAAGATTTAATCCTATGCGCGTACTGTCATCAGTAAGTGTTTGCGGTTCAATCAGCACTACCCCTCCAGAATTAGCGCCATATATACTGCTTTGGGGCCCCTTTAATATATTTATCCGGCCTGCCGCAGATAAATCCAGGGCATTCAGATAACTATTGCCACCCGCATCAGTTAGTGGAAAGCCATCAAAGTAAATCTTCACATTTCTTATTCCAAATGGAGATCTCAATAAGCTTCCGCGTAAAGAAAGCCGGTAACTTCCCGGAGAGCGTTCTTCCATTCTTACGCCAGCAATAGTATTCATGGCAGAAACCAAAGAGTTATTTGGCTGCAATTCTAATTTTTGAAGCTCAATTACCCCCGGGGCGATGGTTGATCTTAATAAAGTTTGCGGGGAGAAGTAAGGGGAAACCACTACTTCTTTAAGTGTTTTTACGGTGTCTTTTTTTATCTGCGCAAAGCCAGTTAGGGTGCAGATCAGTAAAATTGGAGTTAGCGTTATTTTCATCTGGTTGCTTTGCTCAAGATGGTTTTATATAGTTTATTCATCATGTTTCGCTTGTTTATGATCATTTTCTATGATTATTCAGCCGTAAAAATTAAACAACAATCGGTTAGCTATGTTTCAAATAAAGCACAAAAGCCCCGGTCAGCTAAGAACGAGGCTTTTGTGAACGTAATCTGATCATGATCCTACATTTACGCAGTCAAACCAGGTGATAAGCAAGAGGTATTAACCTAATTTTGCTTGTAAGTTTTCATCAATTGCTGCTAAAAACTCTTCTGTATACAGATAATGTTTACCATGCTCCACTTTGTTTCCATGGATACAAACAGCAAGATCTTTAGTCATTTTACCACTTTCTACAGTTTCAATACAAACCTGCTCTAAAGCATGGCAGAAATTGATCAGCTCCTGATTGTTATCTAACACGCCACGGAATTCCAATCCTCTGGTCCAGGCAAAAATAGATGCAATAGGGTTCGTAGAAGTTGGTTTGCCATTTTGGTGATCACGGTAGTGACGGGTAACCGTACCATGTGCCGCCTCAGCTTCCATTGTTTTTCCGTCTGGTGTAACCAATACAGAAGTCATTAAACCTAATGAACCAAAACCTTGTGCAACAGTGTCAGATTGAACATCACCATCATAGTTTTTACAAGCCCAAACAAAGTTACCGTTCCATTTCAATGCAGAAGCAACCATGTCATCAATTAAACGGTGCTCATAAGTGATCCCAGCTTCTTTAAATTTAGCTAAGAAATCACTTTCATAGATCTCCTGGAAGATATCTTTAAAGCGTCCGTCATATTTTTTAAGGATCGTATTTTTTGTAGACAAGTATAAAGGCCATTTTTTGATTAATGCCTGGTTAAAACAAGCATGAGCAAAACCACGGATACTCTCGTCAGTATTATACATCGCTAAAGCAACACCGTCACCCTGGAAATTGTATACATCAAAAGATTGAACTTCAGAACCATCTTCTGGCGTGAAAGTCAGTGTTAGTTTACCTTTACCTTTAGTTACCAAATCAGTTGCACGGTACTGATCACCAAAAGCGTGACGGCCAATACAAATTGGCGCAGTCCAGTTGGGTACTAAACGTGGAACATTGCTCATTACAATAGGCTCACGGAATACCGTACCATCAAGGATGTTACGGATAGTTCCGTTAGGTGATTTCCACATTTGTTTAAGATTAAACTCTTTTACGCGGTCTTCATCAGGTGTAATGGTTGCACATTTGATCCCAACACCATATTTTTTGATCGCCTCAGCAGCATCAATAGTTACCTGGTCATCAGTTTCATCACGGTATTCTACACCAAGATCATAATATTTAATATCAAGATCAAGGTAAGGTAAAATCAGTTTATCCTTAATGAATTTCCAGATGATACGGGTCATCTCATCACCATCTAACTCTACAACTGGCTGGGTTACTTTAATTTTTTGTACAGACATATTATGATTTATATTTTTACTTATTAAAAAGAACAAAGATACAAATTTTGAATTTATAGCCTCATTTTCGCCTAAAATACAAAAACAAATACGGATAAAGTAACGTTATACTTACAAAAATAACAGACCATGAGTACGAACGAAAATAATATAGGAAACGGCAAACCGGCAGCAGATAAAATACATAATTCAGACCTTGGAGAGACTAAAGATTTCAACGAATTATCTTTTAATAAGGAAAAGAATAGTTATGAGCTGGATGTAAAGGGAGAAAATAAAGATTACGATCATCCATTGCCTTATGATACAACCGCTGCAAACGGTGGTGATGATAATTCTGATTATGACGAAGCAAATCCATACATCGGTGATGAGTATGCTAAAAAAGAAGAACAAGCAGAATCTGAGTTAGATGATCTTGGTATGCATATCGATAACGGTGAAAGTGTAGCCTTAAATCCTGAAGATGAATTTCTAGCAAGGACACCAGAAGATGACCGTACCGATCTGGATGAAGAAGGTTATCCTGTAAATGATGATATCAATAAATAGTTAAGGCAGCAGATCCAGGTTAAAGCGTTTTCGCAAATCATCCAGTTTAGGGTTTTTCTCTACCAGGTAATGATAGATCTCTTTAGGGGTATACAGCCTGTTTTCGATCTTACTCTCCACTTTTTTAGTGATGATCCCTACGTCAAAATTCTTTAACCTGGTCCTTAAGAAATTAAGGAACTCTACCAGTTCATTTTGTAAGATACTTTCCTGCGCAGTATTGGTAATCAAAACCGTAATCTCATTCGGTTTACTCAACACCGGCTCATTGGTTGTGAGTATGGTATAAAAATTAATCTTATTCTCTTCTTTTGTTTTCTGTATATACTGCTGCCAGAGCAGCATCAGATCTTCTTGCGTAAAAGGCTCCTTATCTTCACCAAAAACATATTTTGGCTCATCACTTTCAATTTCACCTGCCGTATTCGTTTTTGAGGTAAGTGAAGGAATCAATGTACCACCCAAAATATTGCCTGTAAGATGAGGTCTAATCGCAATTTTATTTACTGAATTTGCATGGGGTACAGAAGCCGCACGTTCATTTGCAATCGCAGGGTTTAATGCAGCTACAGGTAGCTGTGGAACTTCCGGTAATTGTGGAACTAAAGGAATCGGTGCCGTAGTCAAATCTGCAAGAGAAGGAATTGCAGGAGCAGCAGGCAAGGTAGGAGTAATAGGTTTTGATGCCGTTTCTGCAGGTTTAGAAAAGTTTGCTGAAGGCGGGGGCAGCGGTTCTGGCCGGATAGGCACAGCAGGCACCTCAATTTTTACATCAGTTTTTTTTTTAGCCTGATCGTTGTCAGTTGCGTTTGTAGAAGCTGTATGTGGAAGCTGTGCGAGCTGCAGTACCGATGGAATGTGGCACATTTTGATCAGTGCCAGCTCTACCTGGAGCCGCTGGTTCTTACTGTTCTTATAAGTAAGATCACACTGGTTAGCCAAATTAAGTGCCGTTAATATAAAAGACACCTGTGTCTGCTGGCTCTGTGCAAGGTACTTTTGTTTAATGTTTTCGCTTACCTCCAGCAATTTGATAGTTTGGGGGTCTTTACCAACCAGTAAGTTCCTGAAATGGCTGGCCAGTCCATTGATAAAGTTATTCCCATCAAAACCATTGTTCAGAATTTCATCAAATAAAATCAGCGCGTTACTTACATCTGCAGCAGTTAAATACTGTGTGAGTTTAAAATAGTAATCATAATCCAGGATATTCAGGTTATCAATTACTGATTTATAAGTCAGGTTTTTATTGGTAAAACTTACAATCTGATCAAACATAGAAAGCGCATCACGCAAACCTCCATCTGCCTTTTGGGCAATGATATGTAAACCATCTGCTTCAGCCAGGATATTCTCCCGGACAGCGATCCTGCTCAAATGACTGGAAATATCCTCTACCTGGATCCGGTTAAAATCAAAAATCTGACAGCGGGAAAGGATCGTTGGTAATATTTTATGTTTTTCGGTAGTCGCCAGGATAAAAATTGCATAAGAAGGCGGTTCTTCCAGTGTTTTCAGGAATGCATTAAATGCATTCGCAGAAAGCATATGCACCTCATCAATAATATAGATCTTATATTTTCCAGCCTGTGGCGGTATGCGCACTTGTTCAATTAAACTGCGGATATCATCCACAGAATTATTAGAAGCCGCATCCAGTTCATGAAAATTAAAAGAATGACCAGTTTGAAAAGACACACAAGAATCACAAACCCCGCAAGCCTCTACTTCATCCGTTAGATTCGTACAGTTAATTGTTTTGGCAAGGATCCTTGCACAAGTAGTTTTACCCACTCCCCTGGGGCCGCAAAATAAGAAAGCCTGGGCCAGCTGGTTATTTTTGATCGCATTTTTTAAAGTTCCGGTCACGTGATTTTGCCCAACAACGCTTTCAAACGTTACCGGACGGTATTTACGGGCGGATACTATAAAATTTTCCATCGCCACGAAATTATAAATTTTTTGGGGAGGTAGGGTGGTATGTGGGAAAATAAAATACAAATCCCCATCTTGGCCCTGTTTATTTTATTAAATTGTAGCATCCTAATATAAATCGATATGAAATTAAAACCAGCTATCCTAAGTCATCTGCTGATTGCTGTAGCAATCCTGTTTACCAGTACCGTCCATGCACAAAAAAATAAAGTACTGGTTTTCGCTAAAACAGCAGGCTTCCACCATCAATCTATTGCCGTTGGTCTGCCAGCATTACAAAAACTGGGAGCGGAAAACAAATTTGCTGTAGATACCACTACTAACTCAGCGGTTTTCACAGCCGAAAACCTCAAACAATACGCCGCAGTTATATTCTTAAATACCACAGGCGATGTACTTAACGATGCGCAACAAGCCGCATTTGAGCAATACATTAAAGCAGGAGGAGGTTTTGTTGGTGTGCATGCCGCCACAGACACCGAATATGCATGGCCATGGTACGGGCAGCTGGTTGGGGCCTATTTTGTCAATCACCCGGAGCAGCAGGAAGCTACGCTTCAAATCATCAACCAAAAGAGTCTTGCTACCAAACATTTGCCAGCCACATGGACCAGGAAAGATGAATGGTATAACTTCAAAAACATACAGACAGACCTTAATGTGCTGATCAAACTAGATGAAACTTCTTATAAAGGTGGTACTAACGGGGATAATCATCCAATAGCCTGGTATCATAATTTTGATGGCGGAAGATCATTTTACACCGGGTTAGGTCATGTGGATGGTTCCTATACCGATCCTATGTTCCTGAAACACCTGCTTGGCGGGATCCAATATGCTATGGGTCAAAAGTCTATGGAGTAAGAAAGCCTTTGATTTTTGCATTGAACGGTTTGATTTATAGAAATTTATTCCTAAGTTTGCAACCCCGTAGTAATACAGGAATTAACATAAAATAATCATAACAATGAATCAGTACGAAACTGTTATCGTTCTAACCCCGTTGTTGTCAGAAGAAGTTGCGAAAGAAGCATTAGCTAAATTCAGCAAGATCATCACTGACAGCGGTGCCGAAATTGTTCAAGAGGACAATTGGGGTTTGAGAAAATTAGCGTATCCGATTGAGAAAAAAGCAAGCGGATTTTTCCACCTTACAGAATACAAATCTTCAGGTGAATTAATTAACAAATTGGAATTAGAACTAAAACGCGATGAGCGTGTTCTACGTTTCCTTACCATTAGATTAGACCGTCATGCGGTTGCATATAATGAGAAGAAACGCAGTGGTGCTTTTAACAAAAAACCTAAGAAAGAGGAGGCTGCAGCATAATGGCTAAGGATCAAATACAATATGTTACCGCTCCAAAAGTGGACGATAACAGAAAAAAATATTGCCGTTTCAAAAAGAATGGTATTAAATACATTGATTACAAAGACGCAAACTTCTTGTTAAAATTCATCAATGACCAGGGTAAAATCTTACCCCGCCGTTTAACCGGTACTTCATTGAAATTTCAACGTAAAGTGGCACAAGCGGTAAAACGTTCACGTCACATTGGTTTGTTACCTTTCGTTGCTGACCAATTAAAATAGGAACTGAGAATGGAAATTATATTAAAACAGGACATCAAATCTCTTGGAGAGAAAGATGATATTGTAAACGTAAAGCCAGGTTACGGTCGTAACTATTTGATCCCACAAGGATTTGGTGCTTTAGCTACTCCTTCTGCTAAAAAAGTATTAGCAGAAAACTTGAAGCAAGCAGCGTTCAAACAAGATAAAATTAAGAAAGATGCTGAAGGTATCGCAACTCGTTTAACTGATGTTAAATTGAGTATCGGAGCTAAAGCTGGTGAAACAGGTAAGATTTTTGGTGCAGTAAACACTATTATGATTGCTGATGCATTAAAACAACAAGGTTTTGATGTTGACCGTCGCCGTATCACTTTCGAAACTGAACCTAAATTTGTTGGCGAATACATAGCTAACTTAAACTTACACAAAGAAGTGAAAGTTAAAGTTCCTTTCGAAGTTGTAGCTGAGTAATCTCATCTTATACGATATAAAAAAAGCGTTCCGGTTACCGGAACGCTTTTTTTATGCTTTAATATTGCAGGATAACCTAGAGTTACTATAATATTATCTTCTTCTTTTAGATCTGTTTTCGTCAATGATCTTTCTAATCTCTTTGATGTCATTCTTAGAGAAGCCATGAACTTCTATCTTATTACCATTCAGAAATATCCGGATGGTAGAAAAACCAATCATTGGAGAATCTACTTCTATAGAAGTAATATCTTCATAATTCAGGTATTTAGAATCTCCGCTAAATAACCCTGGTACCTTAATCTCGATACTGTTTTCCTCTAAATGTATCTCTGCCGGGAAAACCTTGTTTCCTTCTGAGAGTCTTGATGCTGTGAACTTCATTTTTCTGATCTGAATATAACCTGGTACAAATCTAATTATTAAGCAGATTGTTTTTGCTTTTCAATCGCATTTAATAATTTTTCATAAGGAGCATTAAATTTTTCAATGCCTTCATCTTCCAGTTGCTGGGTCAGCTGTGCTAAATCAATTTCTGCATGTCTAAGTTGAGCTAACACCGCAGTCGCACCTTCCAGATCAATTTCCAGCCTGCTTTCTGGATCACCATGATCCCGGTAAGCCTCTAATGTGTCCATTGGGATGGTATCTACCGTATCAGGCCCAATTAATGCTTCTACATATTTAGTATCTTTAAAAGCAGGATTTTTACTGCTGGTACTGGCCCAAAGCAAGCGTTGTGGTTTTGCACCTAAAGCAGCCAGCTTATCCCATCTTTCTCCGTTAAATACCTCTTTGTAAATCTCATAAGCTTTCTTTGCAGAAGCAATGGCCACTTCTCCTTTTAACTCAGCCAATCCTTTTTCATCCAATATTGGATCTAACAATACATCAATCCGGCTTAAGAAGAAGCTAGCCACAGAAGAAATCTCTTTTACACTTTCTCCTTTAGCAGCACGTTCTTCCAATCCTTCTATATAAGCCTCGGCCACTTTTTTATAGCGTTCCAGTCCAAAAAGCAGCGTCACATTAATATTCAATCCCGCTGCTATCGTTTCCTTAATGGCAGCAAGGCCAGGCTGTGTACCAGGAATCTTAATCATTACATTTTTACGGTCTACAGCTTCCCAAAGTTCTAAGGCTTGTTTTATAGTGTCTTCTGTATTTAATGCCAGTAAAGGCGATACTTCCAGGCTCACATATCCATCCGCACCCACCACTTCTTCATTATAAACAGGTAACAGCAAATCTGCAGCCTGCTGAATATCTTTAATGGCAAGACGATAAAAAATATCCTCATTGCTTAAGTCTTGTTTTGATAATTCGGCAATATCCGCATCATAATCAGCACTGCTGCTAATCGCTTTTTCGAAAATAGCTGGATTAGAAGTTAATCCACGTACACCATCCTGATCGATCAGCGCTTGCAATTTACCCGATTTAATAATTTCCCGGTCAATAAAGTCTAGCCAGATACTCTGACCATAATCATGTATTTTCTTTACTTTATTCGTTTCCATGTTTGTTCTTTTAGCGATTAAACAGGCACAGCGCCAGATTGTTTAATCTTGCTAAAATATATGCATTGACATGACAAATTACTGGTTTTTATTAACTTTGACTAATGGCAGGAAAGCGCGTTGTAAACAAGAAATCAAGCAAATTCAATCTGAGAAAGTTAGGGACACTTATTGGAAAGGGCATAGTATATTTTGTGCTTGCCAGTGTTCTGTGGGTATTGGCCTACCGGTTCATTAATCCGCCAATCACTTTACTGATGGTGATGCGGAATATCGAGCGCAAATCTGACGGCAAGTCATTCAAAACAGAGAAGAAATGGGTTGATTTCAAAGAGATCTCAAACAATATGAAGCGCGCTGCTGTGGCTGGTGAAGATCAGAAATTTCTAAATCATATGGGATTTGACATGACCGCAATAAGCCGGGCATATACAGCAAACCAAGCGCATAGTGGAAAAGTAAAAGGAGGGAGTACCATTTCTCAGCAAACCGCTAAAAATGTTTTTTTATGGCCAGGCAGATCATGGTTGCGTAAAGGATTTGAAGCTTACTTTACCGTTTTAATCGAAGTATTATGGAGTAAAGAACGGATTATGGAAGTATACCTAAACGTGATAGAAATGGGAGACGGAATATATGGAGCAGAAGCTGCGGCACAAAGTTATTATGGTAAATCCTGCACAGACCTGACCCGTTCCGAAGCCGCAATGATCGCTGCCTGTTTTCCAAATCCGATCCGCTGGACGCCTTTGCACCCTACCCGGTTCATCAGGCACAGACATTACCTGATCATGCAGAATATCCGCAGGCTCGGCCCGCTAAAGTTTTAAGCGCAGGAGTAATTAAAAAAGCAAAGATGAAATTAAAGCAGATCGGCAAAAACCTTATGATGCCAGCTATCTTTAAAAGGAACTTCCCATTTAGTTTCAAAATCTTGCAGCGTTTGTACCAGGTTGTTGAAAACTATCGTGTCAGGGGTAACTTTTTTAATACTGATTAAAGTCTCAAAATCTTCTTTATTAACCACCACTACTTTATCATCAACTTTATAGGCCATGCTAAAGCGATTAAATAAATCAATCCCATACTGAACCTCTAATCCCTTAATAATCCTTACCGAAGCATCAATAGAACATCCGCTAGCGCCCGCAGTAGCTTCATCTACTGTAAATACAATAAAATAATTATACAAGACATCAGCCTTTGCCTGCAACTGATGGCCATGTGCTTTCCACTGCGCAGTAAAATCATTTAACTGCTGCTGAATAGCACTGACCTCCTGGTTGCTAAACTCGCGGTCACCCTGGTAGATCCAAACTTTAGATTGTGGAGAAAAACTCATATCACAAATTTAACATTTTATTTAAATTGACCATTCAAAATAACTGCCCGATGAAAAAGTTTACATTCTCCTTAAAAACAGGTCTATATGCGCTAGTTTGCCTCCTGTTCCTTTCGTCTTATGGGCCTGTAGAAGAAGATGCGGTCTATCTGCAGCAAAAATTAAGCGATCATCATGATATTACGCCATCCGGACAAGCGATAAAGAAGTATGAACTTCAGGTAACCAACAAAGGTTTTTGCCGGTATAAACGATTTTTCAACAATGGAAAGGTAGAATATTTTTCTTTTAACCTGTTAAAATATAAGCAGATGGACTATCTGGGTAATACTCAGAAAGGAATGTTATACTTACGTACCAGGGGCGATGATGTGATTGTACAAACCTATAATGATAGCAGGGGAGGGGATATTGATAGTATGGCCACTTATATGGCCATACCAGTTAAGAATATTGAGGCTGAAGCGCTAAATGATCTTGCTGAAAAATTTCAGCAGATGAGCGAGAAACTCCGTCAATAGTAAATAAAGGCGTTTCTTCCAGTCTGGAAGCGACTACAATCACGGTACCCTGGGCATGTTGGTTAAACAGTTTTTCTACCAGCTCCGGGTTATTGTTATCTTTTGATAAATGTGACAGTAATAAATGGCTCAGCTGAGCAGGCCGGAAATTAGTGAACAATGCTAATGCCTGTTTATTGCTCAAATGGCCCGAACCTCCACAAATCCTTTGTTTCAGAAAATAAGGATAACTGCCATTTTCCAAAAGGTCTTCATCATAATTGGCTTCCAGAAATGCGGCATCACATTGTTGAAAATGATGGCTTAACTGCTCACAAACAACGCCAAGATCTGTAAATACACCAACTTTGATCTCTCCGCAGGTAACCATAAAACTATGGGGCTCTGCAGCATCATGTACCTTAGGGAAACAGGATATTTTTAATGATCCGACCTCTACTACCTGGTGACTGGTAAAGGTATAGATCAGCTCTTCTGGTAAATTCAGTTTGCTGTTACCGATGGTTCCTGCTGTAATATAAACCGGGATCCTGTATTTCTTAGCCATTACTGTTAAGCCGCGGATATGATCACCATGTTCATGAGAAATAAAAATTGCTTTCACTTTACCCATAGAAAGTCCTAACCGCGCCATTCTTTTTTCTGTTTCCCGGCAGGAAATCCCTGCATCCACCAGGATCGCCTCATTGGCATTGCCTACGTAATAACAATTTCCGTTACTTCCCGAATTAAGGGAGCTAATAAATAAAGGGTTACAACCCATTTGCTCTTGCTGTAATTTCTGCAATATCTAAAACTTGTACGTTTTCACTCTGATCTTTCATTTTAATACCGTCACTTAACATGGTCATGCAAAAAGGACATCCCGCTGCAATAATGTTAGGATTGGTTTCCAATGCTTCTTCTATGCGCTCTATATTGATGTCTTTATTTCCTTTTTCCGGCTCTTTAAACATCTGTGCACCACCTGCGCCACAGCAGAGTCCGTTAGATTTGCATCTTTTCATCTCTACCAGCTGGGCATCTAAAACTTCCAGTGCTTTTCTTGGTGCTTCGTACACGCCATTACCGCGGCCTAAATAACAAGGGTCATGGTAAGTGATTTTTTTCCCTTTAAAGCTTTCTCCGCCTTCTGCTTTCAGTTTGCCGTCATTGATGAGGTCTTGTATCAGCTGGGTATGGTGGATGACTTCGTAGGTGCCGCCTAAACCAGGGTATTCATTTTTTATTGTATTAAAGCAATGCGGACATCCGGTGACTATTTTTTTTACGTTATAGCCATTCAGCACTTCAATATTGGTCATTGCCTGCATCTGGAATAAAAATTCATTACCAGCACGTTTGGCAGGGTCACCAGTGCAGCTTTCTTCTGTACCAAGTACCGCATATTTAATCCCTACATGATGCAGGATCTTACAAATATCACGGGTTGTTTTTTGTGCGCGTTCATCGTAACTGCCTGCACAGCCTACCCAGAAAAGGATTTCAGGTTCTTCGCCCCTGGCAATCATTTCTGCCATGGTAGGCACTTCTATATTTAGGTTCACGCTCATTATTCAGCTTGAGTAATCGATTTAAAATTAGTTTTCTTTGGCCCAGTTTAACCGGTCTGCCGGAGAATACTTCCATGGTGCACCGTTATTTTCAATATTTCCCAGCATGGTACTGATGCTGGATGGGGCCTGAGATTCTTCCATGACTGCATATCTTCTTAGATCTGTGATAATCGCTAAAGGGTCAATGTTAATTGGACACGCTTCTACACAGGCATTACAGCTGGTACAAGCCCATATCTCTTCTCTGGTAATGTAATCGTCTATCAAAGATTTTCCGTCTTCAAAACCAGGGCCTTTTTGATCCAGGCTTTTTCCTACTTCTTCCATCCGGTCTCTTGTATCCATCATGATCTTACGCGGAGAAAGTAACTTACCGGTGATGTTTGCCGGACAAACTGATGTACAACGCCCACATTCTGTGCAAGTATAGGCATTCATCAAGTTTACCCAGGTCAAATCGTTGACATCTTTTGCACCAAAACGGGCAGCTTCAGCTTCTGGTGGAGTAAAAGATGGATCTAACATTGCTTTTACTTCATTGGTCACGCTTTGCATATTGGTAAATTCACCTTTAGGCTCCAGGTTAGAGAAATAAGTGTTTGGAAAGGCAAATAGGATGTGGAAATGTTTGGAATAAGGCAGGTAGTTTAAAAATGTCAGGATGCCGAGGATGTGAAACCACCAGCAGCCTCTTTCAATAGCGATAAGCCCGGATTCAGTATCTGGCAATATGCCTTGCAGAAACTGGCTTACAGGAAAGGAGCCTGCGGTAATGTAGTGATGTGCACCTAAGATTTGTAATTTAGCATCTGCGGCATTCATGAAAAGGAAAGCGGTCATCAGCAAAATTTCTGTGAAAAGAATATAGTTTGCATCTGATCTGGGCCAGCCTTTGAGGTCATTGCCCATAAATCTTTTTAATTTTATTACGTTTCTTCTGATCAAAAAGATTACACAGGCTACCCATACACCCAGGGCAAGGAGTTCAAAAGATCCGATCAGGAAATTATAGAGGCTGCCAAGGCCGCCGAATATCCGGTGGGTACCAAAAATACCATCGATCATAATTTCGAGCACCTCAATGTTGATGATCACGAATCCAATGTATACGATAAAGTGTAAGGCTGCAGGAATTGGACGAACCACCATTTTGGTTTGTCCTAACGCAACTTTAAGCATGGTTTTTAATCTTTTTGCAGGCTGATCTGAACGGTCGGTATCTCTGCCCAGTTTAATGTTGCGGATTACCTTTTTCAGGTTAATACTGAAAAATACGGTAGCTGCAATAGTGATTGCTATGAATAGGATTTGTGAAATCATTATCTGGTTAATCTTTTACTACTTGCTAAGTTAAAATAAATCACAGCAACAAATTACTATGCTTGCATAATTATTTAAAATTTAGAGTGATTTTAAATAAATATCAGAGTTTTTAAGGTTTTTTGTAAAAAAGTTTTGCAATTCAAAAAAAGAAACTACATTTGCACTCCCAACCGAGGGGAACATGGTCAAACATGTTATTGAAGATGGTGCGGTAGCTCAGTCGGTAGAGCAAAGGATTGAAAATCCTTGTGTCGCCGGTTCGATCCCGGCCCACACCACTGCAAATGGCTTCAGATTAATCTGAAGCTTTTTTGTTTTTAAATTCCCAACCGATGGGTGGCACGGTTAAATGTGTTATAATAAAGATGGTGCGGTAGCTCAGTCGGTAGAGCAAAGGATTGAAAATCCTTGTGTCGCCGGTTCGATCCCGGCCCACACCACTTTAATAGAAAGCCTGTTTTCATAACGAAAACAGGCTTTTGTATTTAAAAATGTCTTTTTTTGCGATTTTTTAAAAAATCCATGTCAAGTATTGTGAGGTACATCAACACAATGCGGAAAATAAGCTGCTTAATCTCCGCATGTTTTTCGTAGAATAGTTTATTTTTCGAAGATTATCTTATGCATTTAACGTAATATAAGCGGAGATTAAATATGTATCTTCATCCGTGTAAGCAAGATAATCCTGAATAAAATCACAATAATCTAATAAAATATCGTACCTTGTTTCTATTACTCAGAACCAGTAAATCCCCCTCAAATTTTCATACAATTTTCTAACCTGCCAGGACTATACCAAGTATGGGTACTGTTCGTAGTTGGAATAACCTTGGTACACCTTTGTTACAGGGTTGGAATAGCGTTGGTACAGCGTTTTTGGGAAAAAGGATAGTTTAAATACGTTTGAAGGCTATTTTAAGACAATTCCAGTCAATACGGGCCTGTTAATAATCCCTATTTCACAAAAAAATGCTGTAAACAGCGCAATATTCATCACATTCTATCTCCTTCAATATTCCCATAATCTCTTTCCAAAATCAGGCGGTCAATGACCTGTCAGGCAAATTAAAAAAAATAATTTCCTCCATCTTTCTTAAGCTTTCCCAGCTCAGTATAAATCTGAATTTCGCTGTTCAGATCTCCTGTCAAAAACCTCTTTTTGCAATAAAATAATCTATAGAAAATTTTAATACATGAAAATCTATATTTGTTTATAATCATTATAAATAGTTCTTGGAATAGTAAATCAAATTCATTTACTTTGCCGCGAATTATATTTAATCAATCTTAATAAAGAAATGCAAAAACTTATACTTTACTTTTTTTTAATTGTAATAACTAGTACAGCCGCGTTTGCGCAGCAAACAGGCAGTGTAAGAGGTAGAATTACTACTTCAGATGGAAATGTTGCCGAAGGGGTAACCGTTAAGTTAAAAGGAACAGATTTCGGTGCTGTTACCAATGAAGACGGAGGTTATCATATCCGTAAAGTTCCTGCAGGAAATTATACTTTAGTTGTAACTGCAATCGGCCTTTATCCAAAAGAAAAACAAATTACTGTAACTGGATCTTCCAATGTAATTTCAGACTTCTCTTTAAATGAGAACCAGTCACAATTGAAAGACGTACAAATCTTAACGCATAAAAAGAAATTTAAAGTAGACAAAGTTTCTTCTTCTTTACGTTTACAATCTCCATTAATAGAAATTCCACAAAATATTAAAGTGGTAACAAGAGAGCTGATTGCTGATCAGCAAGTATTTGACGTAGTTGATGGATTAACAAGAAACGTGAGTGGTACCATCAGAACTGGCCACTGGGATAATCAATATGCAAACATCTCCACACGTGGTACAACTATCCCGGCTTTCCGTAATGGAATGAACATGAAAATGCCATGGGGCCCATTAGCAGATGATGCAGCGACAATTGAACGTGTAGAATTTATTAAAGGCCCTTCAGGTTTTATGATGGCTAACGGTGAGCCAGGTGGTATATATAATATCGTAACTAAAAAACCTACAGGACAAGACAATAGCTCTGTAAGTTTAAGCGGTGGTGGTTACAACTTAGGCCGTGCAGCATTAGATTTAGATGGCAAGCTTTCTAAAGACGGCAAATTATTATACCGTTTAAACTTAGCCGCACAAAGCAAAGGCAGTTTTAACAAATACAACTACAATGATAAGTATGTAATTGCACCAGTAATTAGCTACCAGGTGGATAGCAATACTTTAATTACGGCAGAATATACTACGCAACATGTAGAAGCACAAGCCTTAGGTAACTACGGATTCTCTCCAAAAGGATTTGGTGATACTGATCCAAGTTTCTTTTTAGGTGATCCATCTTTAGACCCAAATAAATTAACTGACCACAACGTTACCTTATATTTTAATCATAAGCTAAACAAAGACTGGACTGTAAATGCACAAGTAGCTTACGTAAAATCAGCATTAGAAGGTAACTCAGTTTGGTTAAACTATGTGAAACCTAACGGTGATATGAGCAGATATGTAAACATCAGCGATGAGCTGGCGATTAACAAAAATGCACAATTAAGCATTCAGGGTGAAATAAGGACTCCTGGGTTAGTACAAAGAATTTTGGGTGGTGTAGACATGGGTAACTTAAAAACCTGGGGAGATTTTACGGCTAAAACACCAAATGATCTATTATTAGGAACAGGAACTTTCAATATCTACAACCCTGTATATGGTATCCCTGCAGCAAACATCCCTGTTTTTGACAGATCAAGAAGTATCCAGTCACGTTCAGGTTCTAATGTTTATGCAACTAACCTTACTTATACTGGTGTTTATTTACAAGATGAACTTCGTTTTCTGGATGAAAAATTACGTTTAACTCTTGCAGGAAGGTTTACTCATGCGGTAACGGTTGGAAAAACAAATGCCACACAGTTATCTGACAATGTATTTAGTCCAAGAGTAGGTCTAAGTTACTCCATCACTAAAAACTTCTCTGTTTACAGTTTATATGACCAGAGTTTCTTGCCACAAGCAGGTACTGATTTTAATGGAAACATCTTCAAGCCAATCAGGGGAAACAATATCGAATTAGGTTTGAAAAAAGACTGGTTTGATGGAAAATGGAATTCAACATTTGCGATCTACCAGATCACTAAGAAAAATGTGTTAACTCCAGATCTTGATCATCCGGATCCTGCAGCTAACTGGAGAGTGCAATTAGGTGAGATCCAGTCTAAAGGTATTGAAATTGATATCGCAGGTGAACTAACTGAAGGATTAAACGTAATCTTAAACTACGCATACACAGATGCTAAAGTAACTAAAGATTTAACTGCTGACCCAGCAAAAAACCTGGTAGGATCTTACCTGGCTAACTCTGTTAAGCATATTACTAACGGCTGGTTGTCATACCGTTTTAATAAACAAGGTTCTGTTTTAGATGGATTCGGATTAACAGGTGGTTACCAGTTCCAGTTTGGACGTGTAGTTGGTGCAAATACAAGGGAATCAAACTTTGCTGATTATATCCGTTATGACGTTGGTGCATCATACCAAAAAGGCAAATTCACAATTTCAGCTTTAGTCAATAACGTATTAGACCGCAGATTATTCACTCAAGGTTCTTTCACTGCTGCTAATACTGCTGCAAAAGCTCAGGGTGGTGTAGATTACTATACTTATATTTATGATATGCCTAGAAACGCAAGAGTAACTGTGACTTACAGATTTAAATAAATGACCTTTAAAAAAATTAACGCTTTTTTACACTTATGGCTCGGACTTGGTTCGGGCCTAATTGTGTTTATAGTAAGTCTTACTGGATGTATTTACGTTTTTGAGAACGAAATAAGAGGGCTGTATGAGCCTTGGAAATTTGTTGATAAACAAGCGCAGCCATTCTTAAAACCCACACAGCTGATTAAAGGTGCAGCAGCAGAACTAGGCGGTGTACAGCCTAATTCTATTCGTTATGGAACAAAAGAGGAGTCTGCAACAGTAAGTAATTTTGACAGAAAAGCAGGAACCAGTCTAATCGTTTACCTTAATCCTTACACGGCAAAAGTAATTCATTCAGAAGTAAAAACCAGGAAAAGCAATTCAGATTTTTTCCGCTTCATTTTAAATGGGCACCGGGGTTTATGGTTGCCAAGGGCGATAGGGAAGCAAGTTGTTGGTATTGGTGTGCTTGTTTTTGTGAGTTTACTGATTTCAGGGATGATTTTATGGTGGCCAAAGAAATGGATTAAATCTTTCCGGGATAAAAGCTTTAAGATCAAATGGAACGCTAGCTTTAAGAGAAAGAATTATGACTTGCACAATGTTCTGGGGTTCTATGCCATGATCTTCCTGCTGCTGATTTCTTTAACCGGGCTGGTTTATAGTTATACCTGGTACAGCAAATCTGTCTACTGGCTAACTTCTGGTGGCAAGTCAATGAAAGCTTTTAGCCGTACACTTTCTGATTCTACCAGTACTTTACCCTACCAGCAGACGAGTTTGGATCAGTTGTATAGCAAAATTATTGCTGCAGATAAGGCAGAAGGAATGTTTATTTCTATACCGGCTAAGCCAGCTGATGCTATTGGTTTTACTGTTTATCTTAAAGCTGGCAGGCTGTATGAATCGAATAGTTATACTTTTGACCAGTTTACACTGAAACCCATTAGTGATGGTTCTCCATTTTCTGGCAGGTATGCAGATGCAAGTGCTGCGGATAAATTACGCAGAATGAATTACGACTTGCATATCGGTGCCATCTTTGGAATCCCCAGTAAGATTGTAGCTTTTTTAGTGAGTCTTATTTCTGCTACGCTGCCTGTTACTGGTTTCATTATCTGGTTTGGTAAGAAGTTTAAAAAGAAGAAAAAGACAAAGAAAGAGGTCGCAGCAGGTTCAGGAAATCCGGGTAAAGTGCATATCCCGATGAAAGTAACCCCTAAGAAAAGGATTGTTGTGGAAGAACCCGCTTAAATAGCATTTGATTTAAAAATAAAAAATACCTGTAAATTATAGGTGGAAGGAGTAACTGCATGTTGCTCCTTTTTTTGTTTAAACGAATTTACGGTTTACAGAATGATATTTGTGTTTTGCTGAAAGGTAATTGATTGTTAATGTTGTGTTTGTGTGTTTATGGATATTTAATTCTCCTAAATATATTTTGAATACCCATAGGAGAGTGTCCCCATTATTTATACTGTATTGGTAAAGAGTTCATAAAGGAAAGGAGTTTGCTATGCAGTAAATCTAACAACCGGGATATCAACAAACTAAAACCAAAACAGCTTCCTGAAAAGGATACGCTTTCACCAAAGAAATAAAATATAAATACATGAAAAAAATAGTATACAGTGTAATTTCAGTTATCCTGCTTTTTTTAGGATCAGCTTGTGAGAAAGATGATAATGAAATTAAAGGGACAGCAAACATCACCGTAATTAATGCTGCTATAGGAAATGGCGCAATTAGAGTGAACCCAGGTTTAGGGGGTGGCTTTTCTTACGCAAAAGCTTCTGATATAGCTTATGGTACAAGTGCCGGTGTGGGTGCTTTTACAGGCACCAATAACATTACCGTGGTAAAAACAACCGATACCACAAACATCTTGTTTCAAAGATCAATTGCATTACAGCCTATTAGTACCCTGTATATTTCTGGTCAGGCCCCTGCAATAGATACCATGTACCGTGTGGAAAGTAATTTTCCATATATCCAGGCTTCTAAACTTGATGCAGATAACTCAGTTTATATACGTTTTGTGAATCTGTCACCGAATAGTGCCCCGCTTAATGTAAATATCAGATCATCTGTTACCAATGAAGTATCAGGTTTAGCTTATAAAGGAATTACAGCCTTCAAAAAATATGACGCCCCAACTACAGCAGCTAGCTATATTTTTGAAGTGAGGGATGCGGCTACAAATATTGTGATTTTCACTTATACTTTGCCCCTGGCTACGTTTCGTTATAAAACGTTGTCAATTGTTATAGGTGGTCTTGTACCCGTACTTCCTATTACTAATCCGGCGCCGCCAGCTAGTGCAACGCCTGTTATCGTTTTCCCGGTTAGCTACACATAAACCACCAATATATTTGTATGTAAAAGGGTTGCAATTTAAAAATTGCAGCCTTTTTTAATTCTTCCTCTTAATTAAACATCAGCGCTCAATACTGAATTTAGTACAATTAGTGTACATCATTCACTTCCAGCCAGTGTCCGTCAGGATCTCTGAAATACACTTGCTTTACGCCATCTATCCTAACTGTTGGTGCTTTTTCAGTTCCTTCCCAATTGGTATAATCAATTCTATGATGATCCAGTTTAGCTATAAAATCTGTAATAGAATTTACACTAAAACACAGATGTTCATTTTTATCATGTTCTGTTTTTTTCGTTACCCCTTTAATTAAATGCATCTGTCCTGCAGGGCCTAAGGTAAACCAAACATGTTTACCATCTTTAAAGGGCTCTTCTATTTCAACCAGGTTCAATAGCGTTTCATAGAAGAAGGCACTTTTTTCTAAATCGGATACGTACACGGCAATATGATTTAATTTAGCGGCAGGTAAAATAGGTAAACGTTGTGCTTTTGATTTATTTATCATTATAAATGAAAGCACAAGCAATAGTATCAGTTTGTATTTTTTCATGGGTGTGTATTTGTTGAGTACAATAATAATAAGCTGAATTTTGAAAAACGGTAAAATCTTTCTCAGGTCATTCTTAAATATAAGATCTTATTTTATTAATTAATAAATTAAACTTATTCTCTTTATCTCTTCGCTAATAAAATAAATATGCTCAATGTCTTTGCGTTTTTAATCAAAACCATTATTTTTCAGTGCTCAAGTTATCTATTTTAGCTGATAAGCTGGTTTGCGAATTAATACGAGAATATACTTTATAAATTTTTCACATCAAAATGCACTGTTTTGTTGTTTAAATCTAAGCGATAAATACAAGATGGATGTTATAGGACAAATTAAGCTCAACTATACTGAAGATTTTAGGATTGCCTGTAAGATCAATAACCTGAAGCAGGAAGAGTTACTTCAATATTTTATTGACCATGTTTCTTTTTACGCCTTTATAGGCGGTGATATGGACCCGGCTTATCTATGGGCAACTACGGTTAGCATAGACTGCAAAGATGTGTTAGGCAGCCAGGTAGAGGCTGTAACAGATAAACGTATACAAGACATCTCTTTAAAATATATTAAAAAGCTAACTGCATTGAACCTGGAAACAGATCTTTCCAGAGATATTGAATGTAAAAAGAGTATTGCTCTTATGAATGAATGGTCTGGGGAAATGCTTTCTCTTACCAACTATGTAAATAAAGCAGAGGAGACCTCTTTGACTGGGCCGCTATCCCTTAGCTTTGATTTTAATCTTGTTTGCGGGATGAATGGGATTAGCACTGAGAATCAGTTACAGTATTTTATTGATAATATCTCATTAGCAAAAGATAGGGCAGTAAATCTCTTACAGACTGTAAAGATAGATCCAAGTACGGCTGTGCTATTATTTTTAATAAGCAATCATGAAGGGGTGAAAAATAAAATTTTGCCTCATCAGGAAATCTATAAAAAGTATTGTCTTTTACTTTTAAAGCTGGATAAAAAACAAAAGGAAGAAAGCAGCCTTGAAAATAGAATACATAATTATAGTGCCTTTTACCTGGATTGGTATAATGCTTTGAATGAAGAATAAAATTATTCGCAACTGTACCTTTGTTTTATCAGCTGGAAATTGCTTGTTTCTGGCAATTTTCCCCTATCATCATCTTTCCGAATCCATAATTTGTCTTGTAAAGCAATTTCTGGAAATCAGTACGGCCATTTTCAATTCAGTTTTTTATAACATCAGTTTCTCCTTTTTTAAGGATGTCTGCTAAATACTTACAAGCTTGAGCAAAAAATACTTTAAATAATTAATATGGTTAGGTCTGTGAGGAAATTTAAAACAATTTATATATGGACTCTAAAGGACAATTTGGGCTAACTTATACTGAAGATTTCAGTGTTGCCTGTGTGATTAACCATTTAAAACAAGAAGAAGTACTTCAATACTTCATTAACCGGGTCTCTTTTTACGCCTTTAATGGTGGAGAAATGGAGGCAGTTGCACTATGGGCAACGCATGTGGTGGTAGACTGCAGATATGCGTATCAGACAGAGGTATTGCCAGCAGAAGATAAAAAGATCCAGCGCTTATCGATTAGGTATATTAGCTTATTGAGTGAACTAGATGCAAACCCCGCACTTACTACCGTAGAAAAAATGAAAGAAAGCTTTTATTTGATGAAAGAATGGGAAGATAAAATGCTGCCACATGCAGACTATCCAAAGACATATGAACTGGATAGGGAGAATTTCTTAATTCTAACCTTTGATTTTAACTTGCTTTGTAGAATGAATGGCCTAAGCACACAGCAGGTATTGCAATATTTTATAGAGAAAGTATCTTTACCTATACAAAGGGCAAAAAATCTCTTTGGCATTATAGAAAAAGATGCTGGTATGTCTCTTTTCGGAATGATGCTGATGAGCAGATCTATGCAAAAAACTAAGCTGCCCGCGCAACAGTATATTTATAACTTTTATAGCGAAAGACTTATAGATTTGGATAACCGGTTAAAAAAAGAAATGAGTATTGATAAAAGAGTGAGTGTTTACAGGGCTTTTTATGCGGAGTGGTACCGGACACTTAAGAAGAGCATGAGATAAAAAAAAAATAAGTAATATGGGATCAGTAACAGGGTCCCATGTTATGCTATTTTATTACGGATTTTCATCCTTCTCTTTCTTTAAGATCAATGCACTGGCCGGAAGAAAATCTTTTGGTGATAAACCAAAATGATCAGCAAAAACATTAATGTGCTTTAAGTTGTATTTTGCAGGATTTCCAATGTTTTCAACATTGCCTATAAAAGACGCTTTAACACCAATAATATAGGCAATATCCTCCTGCCGCAACTTCTTATCAGCTCTTAATTTTCTGACAAAATCGATTACGTGTTGTTCAATAAGATCTAGTTTTACCTTTCCTTCCATTTAGGGACTAAGTAATTTATATTATTGATTATTATTTACATATATATATGTAAATAACTTTTTTAACCTCTTTCGTAAAGTAAATTTTTAAGAAAATACGCTATTTAAAAGGGAAAAAGTAATCATGTTTAAACACACTTGTGCTTGGCTTAAAAACATTGTTAATGTAACTGATAAGGGCATTAAATAGTTTTTTAAATTATCATTACCGGATTATTCCTGTTAAAAAATACAATTTAGTCATTTTCTTCGGTTGATTATATTTAAAAGAGAAGCAGTTTTGGGATAGAACGTGTATTTAATTAAAAGGAAATTTAAAATCTATTATCAATTTATAACTGGTGTTTTATGTATTTAGCTAATTAATCCCTGGCATGGAAGCATGGCCTGCAACGGGGTTCATAACTTTCTTTTTCTCCTAGCAAGATCGTTGCATTACTGCTTACCCGCCTAAATGAATACATCGCAGGATTGCCACATCTTACACATACTGCATGTACTTTAGTGACTATTTCGGCAATTGCCATTAGTGCTGGAACGGGGCCAAATGGTTTTCCGGTAAAGTCCATATCTAAACCCGCAATAATAACCCGGATGCCCTTATTAGCTAATTTATTACATACTTCTGGAAGGTCATCATCAAAAAACTGCGCCTCATCAATGCCTACTACTTGTGTATCTGGTTTAAGAAATAAAATAGCTGAAGAATTATTAACAGGTGTAGCCTGAACGGTATTATAGTTATGTGATACCACAGCCGTTTCATCATAACGGGTATCAGTGGCGGGTTTAAATATCTCTACGTTTAGTTTTGCAATTTCTGCACGCTTTAGTCTCCTGATCAGTTCTTCTGTTTTGCCAGAAAACATAGAACCACAAATGACTTCAATGCTGCCGCCAAATTCTCCTCTGCTGTAATTTTTTTCGCTAAATAACATGGTGTTTAGTAGGGGTGGATATCCTGCGAATATCGAAATTTTGCCTAACTTCTGATTACTTTTCTTTTATGTTTCTATAAGATGTAATGGATTAGGATACCTATTATTTAATAACATCCTGTGTTCCCCTGCTTCACGCTCTGTGAATACCGAAATTTGTGTTACTTTTGAATGTTACATATTAACATAAAGCACTAATTTTTCCGTTATAAGATTATGATGAACCAGGAGGATATATTTAAAAAGATAGGACAGATACTCAGTGAGTTAAATGATCAGTATCAATATTTAGCTCAAAATCCCGGGGAACTCAATGAGCTGGAACTGGAATTGTTTTTAGCAAATGCTAATTTTCTGACCGATCATGTACAGATTATCAGAAAATTAAATAGCACTGTTTTACAGCAGGCATTGCCCGAACATACCGAATCTGCTGCTGAATTTTCTGTACAGGATTCATTAGCGCCTGCAAGCATTCTACAGGTAATAGATGAGCCGGCTGCTAAACCCATACTGGAACAAGAGATGTTTAAACTGGATAAGGAACCTTCAACCTTTGAATTTATCCTGAATGAAAAGCCATCTTCTGATTTGTTTGAATTTGAAGAGAAATCTGTAGGAGAAATATTTGACCGTCCACTCAGTAAGGAGGAGGAAGAAATTATCGCGCAGAAGCAGAAACTCAGAGAAAATGATAGCCTGGAAAGTGAACTTCCTGAAGAGGATGAGATTGGCCCAGAACCATTTTTAGTTGCGCATCCGGAACCTGGTGTGACCGCGCAAGACGAGCTTTTTTCAAATGCACAGCCTATTGCTGAACTGCCTTTATCAGAAGTTATTCCAGGGGAAGAGGAAATTATTCTGGATGAAGAACCATTCCTGGAGGAACCAGTTCTGGAAAAACCTGTCCTGGAAAAACCTGTCCCGGTAGAACTTGTCTTTGAAGAACCTGCATTTGAAGAATATGTTCCGGAAAACGAAATTGCAGCGGTAGAGGAATTAAAAGAACCAGCTGCACCTGCTCCAATAGCTAAACTTACCTTGAATGATATCCTGTCAGGAAAAGGCCAGACTGCTCCTGCAAAGACAGAAACGAGTAGAGCAGCAATCACCGACTTAAAACAATCAATCAGTTTAAATGACAAACTGCGGTATATACGTGATTTATTTAATGGATATAACCTCGCCTATGCCGAAGCAATAGACCTGGTAAACAAAATGCCTGATTTTAAAACAGCAGATAATTTTTTAAAGAACAACTATGCAGCTAAGCATAACTGGGCAAGTAAACAAGAAACAGTAGATCAGTTTTACGAATTACTTAATCAGCGTTTTCCTGCTAAATAAAGCCCATCCGGTTAGAATCCAGTTTAAGAAAGATAAATAATAGTACGGTAAAACTCCATAAAGAGGAACCTCCATAACTGATAAAAGGCAAAGGAATACCAATTACCGGGATGATGCCTATGGTCATCCCTATATTTATAAATACGTGAAAGAATATGATGCTGGCTACACAATATCCATAAACCCTGGAAAATGTAGATCGCTGTCTTTCAGCTAAATTGATAACCCTTAGCAGGAGAAAAATATAAAGGCCTATTACCGTGACACAACCTGCAAAACCCCATTCTTCTCCAATAGTAGAGAAAATAAAATCGGTACTTTGTTCGGGTACGTAGCCATACTTTGTCTGTGTGCCTTCTAGAAAACCTCTTCCTGTGACCTGGCCAGAACCTATCGCAATTTTTGATTGAATTACATTATAACCTGCACCTTTTGGATCTGTTTTAAGACCTAATATGATTTCGATACGGGTACGCTGATGTTGTTCCAGTACTTTTTCATAAGCAAACTTTACAAAAAATAAGTAAGCAATAGCGATGATAATTGCGAGTACAATGGAAATCATCATTTTCTGCTTACGCTTATTCTGATACACAAAGAATCCGCCAACAACAATAATAACTGGAATTAAGATCGATAAGGGAACCAGGAAATCAGCAATAAATAGCACGATCATCCCTAAAAATATCAACAGGAAGTATCCTGATAAGCCTTCTCTGTACAGTGGAAACATAAACGCAAGAAATACCAATGCAGAGCCAGTATCTGGTTGCAGCATAATCAGCAGCAGAGGAAATCCAATGATCAGTGCTGCAAAAAATATAGATTTGACATCGCGGAATTTGGGATTGAAATTACCCACATACCTGGCAATGAGCAGTGCAGTACCAAACTTGGCCAGTTCTGAAGGCTGCAATTTAAAACTTCCTAATGGAATCCAGGCTTGGTTACCGGCCACTTTTTGTCCGATGATTAATACGGCAAGAAGTAAAAGCATGGTTACTCCATAAATAATGGGAGAAAATACGCTGAAAAACTTAGCATCGAGCAGTAAAATGGAAAAGCCGACCATCAGTGCTGTGATAATAAAAATCAGCTGTTTACCGTAGTTACTGCTAAAATTAAATAGGGTAGAGGTTTCTGGATTATAAATAGAAGCATAGATGTTTACAAAACCAATGGCACATAAAGCAGTGTAAATTAAAATGGTGATCCAATCTACATTGAAGAAAAAACGGCTGCCTTGCTGTGTACTCATCTGGTGTTCTATAAAGGGTTTTTAATCGCTGCGGTTTTGGTTTCCGGAGTTACTGCCGGTGTGCTTTGTTTTGAAGTGCTGTCTGCAATTTTAGGTGCAAGTTTTACTTTAGGTTTTGGTGGTGCTGGTAATACTATTTGTTTTTTCATCCATTCTGCACGCTCTACACGGTTACCAGAAAGTTTTCCTGTCAGATATTTTTCTGTCAGATAACTGGCAATTGGTGCGGCATATGAACTACCAAAACCTGCATTTTCGACAATTACTGCAATAGCGATCTTTGGATTATCCCGAGGTGCAAATCCAATGAATACCGAGTGATTTTTACCATGCGGGTTTTGAACTGTTCCTGTTTTTCCGCAGAAAAGAATATTGGGAATAGCTGATTCTCTGGCCGTTCCATGATCCGAATTTACTGCGTCTTGCATGCCATCAATTACGGGTTCAAAATGAACAGCATCCACACCCACCGGATTCTTTACCAGGTATTCTTTTTTGATCCCATTTTTATCCCTGATCCCTTTAATCAGGTGAGGCTTAATATAGTATCCCCTGTTAGCAATGATAGCCATTATATTGGCCATCTGCAAAGGAGTAGCACTCATTTCTCCCTGTCCAATGGCAAGGGAAATGACGGTGGTATATCCCCAGTATTTTCCAAATCGTTTGGTGTATTCAGCTGAGGTAAATAAAGTTCCTTTACGCTCAAAAGGCATATCTAAGTCTAGTGGTGCACCCAAGCCAAACTTCCTTACTTTAGCTTCCCAGGAATCATAGGCTGCAATTTTGTTCTTAAATTTCTTTTGCGTCATGAGCTTTTGAAAAACATAACACGCATAGGTATTACAGGATCTGGCCAATCCTCTTCTTAAAGAAATACTTCCATCTACGTGCTCACATCTTACGTAATGGTTCCCTGCCCAATATCCGCCAGTACAATTAAATGCAGTATTCGGATCAATTACACCTTCTTGCAGGGCAATCAGGTCGTCTACTGGTTTAAAGGAGGAGCCTGGAGAATAGTAACCCGCAATAGGACGTACGTTTAATGGCCTGTTAGGTGCACCAAGCAGCGTCATGTAATTATTTCCCTGCTGCCTGCCCACCATTAAGTTTGGATCATAAGTAGGACTGCTGACAAAGGCCAATACCTCTCCTGTACTGGGTTCTATCGCAACAATACTGCCTACTTTGTTATGTAAAAGTTGTTCACCCAGTTTTTGCATTTCAAAATCGAGCGAGGATATGATGGTTTCACCAGAAGTAGCAAGGGTGTCAAATTTGCCGTTCAGATAACTACCCTGTGGCACATTTCTAGCGTTATAGATGGTATTCTCTACACCGCGTTCTCCACGCAGTACGTCATTATAAGCATATTCTACGCCGGCTTTTCCTTTATAATCTCCCGGACGATAATATCCATTGCTGGCTTTGATATCTTTATCTGTAACTTCTTTTACATAACCAAAAAACTGTCCGCCAATGCTGTCCGGATAATGTCTTACGGTTCTGTTCTGGGTCTCAAAACCAATAAATCGAGACATGCGCTCTTGTAAAGCGGCATAGGTTTGTACAGAAAGCTGTTTTTCAAATACGGTACGCTGATATTTTGATTGATTCCGTGCTTTGTTAAATCTTTTATGGAACCCGTCCATATCAATCCCAATAATGCGGCACAAGGCCAGGGTATCAAATTCTTTGACTTGGTTAGGAGTAACCATCAGGTCATATACGGGTTCATTTTGTACCAGTACTTTATTGTTACGGTCTAAAATTACCCCACGTGCCGGAAATGTATATTTTTTTCGCAGCACATTGCTATTAGCCGATAAAAAATAACGGTCACTTGCTACCTGTATATAGAAGAGCTGCCCAATAAGGATAAGTGCAACTACTATAAATAAACCTTGTATGATATATTTTCTATTGAAAAGATTATCCATTAGCGCATTTTTCTATTATAGAAGATAAATTCTATTAAAATAACAGTGAATAAAGTAAAGATACCGCTAAAAAGGCACCTTAACAAAGTATAAGAGAGTTCTGTTAATTTAAAAGCTTCTAATAAGAAAAGTACCAGGTGATGTGCAAAGGTACATAGCAATGCATAAAGAGAGAACCATTTGAAACCCATATTGCCCAGGGTAGGTTCTGGTTCATCAAAATTATCCCTGCTTACGGTTACAGAAATAAACAGGATTCTTACCAATACAAGTGCCACGCAGGCAGCCGTATGTACCCCAAGGGTATCGTAAAAGGCATCCAGCGTTAACCCTGTGCCAAATGCAACCAGGTAAAGTAAAATATTAGGCATTCCAAAGGGAAGCAGCAGTAAAAATAAGATATAGGTAAAGGGAGTAGCCAGATTGTAAAAACTAAGATTCCTTAGCAGCAATACCTGGATGGAAAGCAGAATGAACCACCTTAAAATGTTGATTATTATAATTCTACTGTTCATTCGGCAATTTTAATTCTAGTGCTTTCTGCTCCTGTGCAAGTTTATCTTTAATCACATATACGTATTGTAAAGTGCTGAAATCATTGAAGAGGTTAATCTCAATGGTCAGAAAATTATCCCCTGTAGAGATGCCTCTGTTACTCACTGAACCTACGGGAATGCCTGGCGGGAAGGAACCAAAACCAGATGTGACTATGGTATCTCTTAATTTAACCTTAATATGGTTAGGAATATCTTTGATAAATGCTTTTCTGTAATCTCCGTTGCGGTCTCCCCAGATCAGCGAGCCCAATGCTTTGGTAGATTTAATGCTGACACTGATCTTGGAATCTTTGTTAAGCAGTGATTCTATGGTGGCCAGGTGTGCAGAAACATCACGGATGATCCCTACTACACCTTTTCCGGCAGAGATTACTGCCATCCCACTTTCAATCCCATCTACGCTTCCCTTGTTAATTGTAATGATATTGTTTCTTAAGGTGATAGAGTTTTTGATCACTCTTGCGGCCAGATAGGTGTATTGAATGTGGTTAGTGGTGTCTTTTACCAAAACGTTTTTGGCGCTGTCTATATTTTGTAATGCAGTAAGGGTCGTATTTAGCTTTGCATTTTCTAAAGCCAGGCTATCATTTACTGCACCCAGGTTCATGTATTTTTTGAATACATTAAGACGCTCATAGGCAAGCCCTACTACTTCATTGGTAGAATTGAAGGTTACACTACGCTGATAAGCATTGTTTTTAACTGTAAGCACGATGCCTATAATGAAAAAAATGACGAATAGGAAAAATGCGTTATATCTGTTTATGAAAATCCAAAGGTTACGCATAACTATTCATTCTGTATTGAAATACAATTTTACGAAAAATGTGAGTTCAGTTTGCTGTCTGACTCACATTTTTTATATTGTAATTTGTAATTAATTTATTGCATTAAAAACTTGTAACTGCCGATGTTTTTCAGGGCAATTCCAGTTCCGCGTACTACTGCACGTAAAGGATCTTCTGCAACGTGTACAGGAAGTTTCGTTTTAGCAGCCACACGTTTATCTAATCCTCTCAATAAAGCGCCACCACCAGTCAGATAAATACCGGTTTGGTAGATGTCAGCTGAAAGTTCGGGTGGAGTGATCTCTAATGCTTTCAGGATCGCTTCTTCAATTTTAGAGATAGATTTGTCCAGGCAGTGTGCAATTTCAGTATAGGAAACTGTAATTTGCTTAGGAACACCTGTCATTAAGTCTCTTCCCTGTACGGCAAAATCAGCCGGCGGATCTGTTAATTCAGGTAAAGCTGCACCTACTTCTATTTTAATTTTCTCTGCAGTACGGTCACCGATCATAATGTTGTGCTGACGGCGGATATAGTTTACGATGTCTGAATCAAAGTTATCTCCGGCAACGCGGATAGACTGGTCACATACAATTCCAGATAATGCGATAACAGCAATTTCTGTAGTACCCCCGCCTATATCAATGATCATGTTACCCATTGGTTCTTCTACGTCGATACCGATACCTACAGCAGCTGCCATTGGTTCATGGATCAGGTAAACTTCTTTAGCACCTGCAATTTCTGCAGAATCTCTTACCGCACGTTTTTCTACTTCTGTAATTCCTGAAGGGATACAGATCACCATCCGTAAGGAAGGGAACATCCATCCTTTACCGCCGTTAAGCATGCGGATCATTCCTTTGATCATCGCTTCTGCAGCATTAAAATCAGCGATAACGCCATCTTTTAAAGGTCTTACCGTACGGATGTTATCGTGCGTTTTACCTTCCATTTGCATGGCCTGGCGACCTATTGCTATAATTTTATTTGTTTGTCTGTCAAAAGCAACGATTGAAGGCTCATCTACAACCACTTTATCATTGTGTATAATCAGGGTGTTGGCGGTGCCCAAGTCAATGGCAACCTCTTGTGTGAACCAGTTAAATAAACCCATTTATAGGTGATAAGTTAATATATAAAAAATTCTGTATATTATATTAATGTAAAACTACGTCTTTTTATTGTATTCGCAGGTAAATAAATTAGTGCTTAAAATGTCTGATGCCAGTGGTTACCATTGCAATACCTTTTTCATTTGCCATGTTTACTGAGTCTGCATCTTTAATAGAACCGCCTGGTTGTAAAACAGCTGTAATTCCTGCTTCAGCTGCGATTTCAACGCAATCCGGGAAAGGGAAAAAAGCATCCGAAGCCATTACTGATCCGGTCAAACTAAAATTAAAAGCACTGGCTTTAACGATTGCTTGTTTTAAGGCATCAACCCTGGAAGTCTGACCTACGCCACTAGCCAGTAAAGTATTGTCTTTTACAAAGACAATGGTATTTGATTTGGTGTGTTTAACAATTTTATTAGCGAAGAAAAGGTCTTTTAGTTCTGATGCTGTAGCTGCTTTTTCTGTTACCTGTTTCATTTCATCTATACCTTCAATAATCAGGTCTTTATCTTGTTCAATCACTCCGTTTAATAAAGTTTTGAATTGTTTTTTACCCAATTCTACTTCGTTGCGCTGAAGGATCACCCTGTTCTTTTTTGCTTTGAACAGTTCAACAGCTTCTGGCTGATAAGCAGGAGCAATTAAAACTTCAAAAAATAATTTATTGATTTCTGTTGCGGTAGCCAGATCAATTTCCCGGTTGGCAATAAGTACGCCGCCGAAAGCTGAAACTGGGTCGCATGCTAAGGCATCGTCCCATGCTTTTCCAATGGTTTCTCTGGAAGCTACGCCACAAGCATTGGTGTGCTTTAAGATGGCAAAAGTAGGCTCCTGAAATTCATCGATCAGGCTTACTGCTGCATCTACATCTACCAGGTTGTTATAAGAAAGTTCTTTACCATTTAATTTGGTGAACATCTCATCAAGATTACCATAAAAAACACCTTGCTGATGTGGATTTTCTCCATAACGCAATGTTTTTGACGTATTCAGGCTTTGCTTAAATACCTGGAGCGGCTCTTCTAAATTGAAATAGTTAAAAATAGCCGTATCGTAGTGAGAAGAAGTATGGAAAGCTTTTTTAGCATATGCTTTACGCTGTGCCAGGGAAGTTTCGCCGTTTTGTTCTTCTAATTGTTGTTGCAGGGTTGCGTAGTCATCTTTTGATGCTAATATTACTACGTCATTAAAGTTTTTAGCCGCTGCCCTGATCAGGGAGATTCCGCCAATATCAATTTTTTCAATGATCTCTTCTGCAGTACCGCCAGCTTTAAGCGTTTCTTCAAAAGGATACAGATCAACAATTACCAGGTCAATTTCAGGAATTTCATATTCCGCAATCTGTGCTTTGTCTTCCTCCAGGTTTCTGCGGTTTAAGATACCACCAAATACTTTTGGATGCAAAGTTTTAACCCGTCCGCCTAATATAGAAGGATAACCGGTAAGATCTTCAACAGCTGTAACAGGTAAATTCAAATCTTTAATGAATTGTTCTGTACCGCCTGTAGAAAACAATTGAACACCTTGCTGCGAAAGCAGGCGTACAAGTGGTTCAAGGCCATCTTTGTAATATACTGAGATTAAAGCGTTTTTGATCTTTATTTGTTGACTCATTGGGTGTGATTTTTGAGCCGCAAAATTATAATTTTTAAGCGAGAAATTTTAGTTAGAAAAGATAAAAAAATCCTTATTTCTTTATCTTTTTCAAAATACTCTCTACAATGCGTGGATAGTGCTGATGTTCAAGTTGTTGTCCTTTGAACTTTATCATTTCTAAATTATCGCTTTTATCTATTTTGTATTTGGCCTGGTAAATGTATTCCCCTTCGTCATAATTTTCATTTACATAATGAATCGTGATGCCGCCTTCAGTTTCTCCTGTGTCCATTACTGCTTGGTGAACGTGATCACCATACATGCCTTTGCCACCAAATTTTGGCAGTAGTGCCGGGTGGATATTGACCATCCTGCCTGGGTATTCAGTAATCAGGTTTTTGGGAATGAGCCATAGAAAACCAGCAAGTACGATCAGGTCAATGTCAAGGTTCTTTAACAGGTCTGCGATATGACTGGTCTCATAAAACTCTTTTCTGTCAAAAATATGAACCGGGATCTCAAAGTTATCTGCGCGCTGTAAAACATAGGCGTCCGGATTGTTAGTGAGCACAAGTGCGATTTCTATTTCGGCGCTGTGTTTAAACAGTTCCATTATTTTCTGGGCATTAGAACCCGAACCGGAGGCAAAGATGGCGATACGCTTTTTCATTGGTGTCTCTTTTTTTCAATGAGGTTTGGTCAAAAATAGCATTTTACGTAATAATAGACTGTTTTAATTGTAATATATTGGTTTTTACTAAATCTAAGTTTGATTATATATATAACAGGTGGGTCAGTCATTTGGCAGATCCTACTGTTCTGCTATGCTGCCTGTACCCTAAGGCTACCCTTTCTTAACTAGTTCAAATGAGGTGGCCCTGAGGTGGGGTTAGGGTGGCATTGGGGTGGCATCAGGGCGACCTTGCCTGAAATAATCGTTATATTTGTCAGCTTGCTCTAAATAGGTGTGAATCAATATTTAAGAATATTTTAATTATTTGCAATATCGTTTTGCATTTTAAAAACTTAAGTTCTATATTTGCAGTCCGAAAAAAATAGAAAGATAAGGGTAAAGGAGGTTCGGATTAACTTACCAATACCTGAAATTATATAAAAATATTATTATACTAAAAAATGGCAAATCATAAATCATCTTTAAAAAGAATAAGAGCAAACGCTACTAAACGTTTACGCAACAGGTACCAAGCAAAAACTACTCGTACTTTTATTAAAAGATTACGTGCTTCTGTAGATAAAACATCAGGACAGGAGTTATTGCCTAAAGTAATTTCTATGTTAGACCGTTTGGCTAAAAAGAATGTTATTCATAAAAATAAAGCTGCTAACAACAAATCTAAATTAACTAAATTTGTTAATGGCTTAAAATAGATATAGCTTTACAATATTAGAAACGGGATAGGCTTTGGTTTATCCCGTTTTTTTTGTTTATGGTAAAACTGGAACAAAGATTAAATATTAAAGCCCTGTCTGCTGCGGACAGGCCACGTGAAAAATTAATTACCCATGGCCGCAGGCATCTCTCCGATGCAGAATTGATGGCCATATTACTAAGGTCTGGCAATAGCCAGGAAAACGCGGTAGAACTTGGGCAGCGTATTTTGTGCGGATATAAGAATGATCTCTATGATGCTGGAAACGCATCTGTCAATGAATTATGCAAATTTAAAGGTGTAGGAGAGGCTAAAGCACTCACTATTATTGCTGCTTTAGAGCTGGGCAGGCGCAGGCGTGCTTGTGCAGAGCCTCTCAGTAAAAGCATAAGCTGTTCTAAAGATATATTTGAACTGCTGCTGCCCGCATTTGCAGATCTGGAACATGAAGAGTTTTGGGTGTTAACTCTAAATAGGGCTAATGTCGTAACGGGCAGGTTTATGGTAAGCAAAGGAGGGATGACCGGGACTATTGCAGATCCTAAAATCATTTTTAAGATGGCGCTGGAACGAAATGCAGCTTATCTGATCCTTGCCCACAATCACCCTTCAGGGAATATGGCGCCTAGTGAACAGGATATAAGAATTACCAAAAACTTAGTCCTGGCTGGTGAAATGCTCGAAATCCAGGTGCTCGATCATCTGATCATCACCAACCTTGGGTACTATAGCTTGTCCGATGAAGGAATTATGTAAGGGTAATTACGTGTTTGTACGCTAATAAATATGGAGCAAAGCATTATTTTATATCTTTGCGCTTCAGATGTATGCGTATAGGCTTATATCTGGATATAGGCAGGCGATAAACGCGCTTTATAACGCTTTGACTGCCGGGAATAATTTTTATTGACGAAAACATAACATGAAGATATCTTATAACTGGCTGAAACAATTCATACAAACTGAGCTTGCCCCACAGGAACTTTCACTACTGCTAACTAATATTGGCCTGGAAGTGGAAAGCCTGGAAAAAGTACAACCTATAGCAGGCGGTCTGGAAGGGTTGGTTATTGGACATGTACTTACTTGTGTACAGCATCCTAATGCAGACCGTTTACGGGTAACTACGGTAAATGTAGGTGCCGCAGAAGCGGTTCAGATTGTATGTGGTGCACCGAATGTGGCCGAGGGGCAAAAGGTAGTGGTGGCTGTAGTGGGTACTACAGTTTATCCTAATGAAGGTGAGCCTTTTAAAATCAACAAATCTAAGATTAGGGGCGAAGTTTCTGAAGGAATGATTTGTGCAGAGGATGAGATTGGATTGGGTGGCTCTCATGCAGGTATTATGGTGCTTGCTGAGGATGCTGTGGTTGGATTGCCTGCCATGGAGTATTTTAAAATGGAAGATGATTATCTTTTTGAGATCGGCCTTACGCCTAACCGTGCAGATGCTGCATCACACCTTGGTGTGGCCAGAGATTTAGCTGCTTACCTGAGAATTGAGCTTAAAATGCCAGATATTTCTGCATTTACAGTAGTAGATGAAAGTTTAACAATAGCAGTTGAGGTACAGGATACAGCAGCTTGTCCAAGATATAGCAGTGTCTCTATCAAGGGGGTTACTGTGAAAACATCTCCAGACTGGTTGCAGGATAAATTAAAGGTAATCGGCATCCGTCCAATCAATAATATTGTAGATGTAACTAATTATGTGCTGCATGAATTAGGACAGCCATTGCATGCTTTTGATGCGGATGAGATTAGCGGTAAAAAGGTAGTGGTAAAAAAATGTGCAGAAGGTACGCCATTTGTTACCCTTGATGGGATAGAACGTAAATTATCTGCGGATGACCTGATGATCTGCGATGCAGAAAAGCCAATGACAATAGCAGGTGTTTATGGAGGGAAAAATTCTGGGGTTAGTGCTTCAACAACTAATATATTCCTGGAAAGTGCGTATTTCAATGCGGTATCTGTCCGTAAAACGGCAAAGAGACATACCTTAAAAACTGATGCTTCTTTTCGTTATGAAAGGGGTACAGATCCGGAAATGACAGTGATTGCACTTAAACGTGCTGCATTGCTGATCCAGGAATTGGGAGGTGGAGAAATTTCTTCTGCTGTTTCAGATCTTTATCCAGAGCCAGTTGCTGCGTTTGAAGTAGCGGTAAGTTATGCGAATATCAATAAATTGATAGGTGCAGCTATTCCAAATGAGGAGATTCGTGCGATCATTACTTCTTTAGGCATCACAGTAGTGGAAGAAACTGCTGAAGGATTATCTCTGAAAGTACCTGCTTTTAAAGTGGATGTTACCCGTGAGTGTGATATTACAGAAGAGGTCTTAAGAATTTACGGATATAATAATATTGCTATTCCAACTAAGGTGAATGCTTCCCTGTCATTTACTTCTAAACCAGATAAAGAGCAAACTCAGCATGTCATTGCTGATCTGCTTACGGCAAATGGTTTTATGGAAATCTGGTGTAATTCTTTAACTAAAGGAACCTATTCTAAAAACACGGAGGAGTCAGTACAAATACTGAATCCATTAAGTTCTGATCTGAATGTGATGCGTCAGAGCTTACTCATGCCGGCTTTGGAAAGTGTTGCGTATAACCAAAATAGGAAACAGGCGGATGTTAAGTTTTACGAGTTTGGGAAAACTTATCATTTGATCAATGAAAAGTATGTGGAGCGTCCGCGTTTGATGATTGTTTTATCGGGTTCGGATGTGCCTGATGCCTGGAACCAGAAACCAGCTCCGGTAAGTTTTTATAACTTAAAAGCTGCTGTGGATGGAATTATTGGCAGGCTGGGAATTACCAATTATCAGACAGAAGAAGTAAGCGATGAAAATTTCGCCTTTGGCCTTAAATATTTCAGGGGCCCGCAACCGCTGGTTACGTTTGGTGCGGTAACTGCAGCAGATAAGAAAATAACGGATGTGGATAAGGATGTATATTATGCAGATTTTGACTGGGCAGCGTTACTGGATATCGTTAGAAAAAATAAAGTGATTAGTAAAGAGATCCCTAAATATCCTGCGGTGAGAAGAGATCTTTCTATGCTGGTAGATATGGATGTTACTTTCGATACGCTAAAAACGATTGCTTTTAAAACGGAGAAAAAGTTGTTGAAGAATGTACAGGTTTTTGATGTGTATGTAGGAGATAAGCTACCGGAAAATAAAAAATCGTATGCGCTTAACTTCACACTTCAGGACGATCAGCAGACGTTAACCGATAAGCAAATTGATGCGGTTATGCAAAAGATTATAGCTAACTTAGCACAAAGTGCGAAAGCAGAGATCAGGAAGTAATTTTATTTGTTACTTTTAGAAATAATTAATAGAAACCTTCAATTTTAATCACATGTCTTCGGTTGCCGAACAATTAGATTCAGTATTACAAAAAACGACTCGCCTGATCGAGCTCTGTAATGCATTGCAGGAAGAAAATGAATTGTTAAAGCAAGAGAATGCGTCTGTGAAATCTGCACTGAATACTTCTAAATTGAAGAATTCGGATTTGGATGAAAAGATGAGAGTACTTAAACTGGCTAAGAGTATTGAAGGTACTAGCGAAAAGACACTTGATATAAAGCAAAAAATTAACGATTTTGTGCGTGAGATCGATAAGTGTGTGGTATTGCTTAAAAAATAAGAGATACAAAATTTTGAAACAAAGCTAAGAAATGGGAGAAATCTCGATTAAAATAACTATTTCGGACCGCATTTACCCGTTAAAGGTGAATATGGAAGAGGAGGAAATTGTAAGAAGGGCAGCTAAGATTATTAACGAACGCATAAAGGACTATCAGGAAAATTATGCGGTTAGAGATAAACAGGATTTGCTATCTATGGCAGTGTTGCATTATGCTACTGCTGTATTAAGGGTAGAAAATAAAGTGCAGGACCAGGATACAGCAGTAACGGAGAAAGTTGAAGAACTGGATAGTTTACTGAATGATTTTTTTACAAAGTAGTTGTTCTTATTTCAAAAGCGTAAGCATATTTAACCGTTGTTAAATTTTGTAGTTTCATTATTTTGGGTTTTGAATACAATTTTTATCCTGTAGCCGGATGCTGGCTTGTGGTGAAATTTTGTAATTGAAGCTGTAATTAAAGAAACGCAAAATTTAATTGCGGTTTTTTTGTTACAGGGAATAAGGATAATCAGGCTTGCATGAGTAGTTACAGCATTTAGTATAATGCTTATGCAGGTATTTTATATATATAAATTAAAATGGAAATAGTAGCAATAATCGGATATGTATTGGCCAGTTTAGTAGCTGGAATATTAGTTGGCAGATATCTGTTGCGCAGCTTGTTGAAAAAACAAGAGATTGCCGCACAGAGCAAGGTTAAAAAAATATTAAAAGAAGCGGAAGTAAATGCTGAGATCCTTAAAAAGGATAGGTTACTGGAAGCAAAGGAAAAGTTTTTACAATTGAAAACTGAGCATGAACAGGAAGTAAATTCGAAAAACAACCAGGTTAATCAGCGTGAAAATGCAATTAAGCAGAAGGAACAATCTGTTAATCAGCGTTTAGAGAACATGAACCGCAAGGAACAAGAGCTTGACAACCATAAAAAGAACCTGGAAAAGCAGACTGATATTGCTGTTAAAAAACAGGAAGAAGTGGAAGTGCTAAAAAATCAGCATGTGAAACAACTGGAAACTATTGCTGGATTAAGCGCCGAAGAGGCGAAGAACCAGTTGGTAGAGAACATGAAACAGGAGGCAAGAACACAAGCAATGATCCAGGTGAAGGATATTGTTGATGAAGCCAGACTGACTGCTACTAAGGAAGCTAAAAAAGTAGTTATCCAGACGATACAGCGTACTGCTGTTGAAGCGGCAATAGAAAATACAGTATCTATCTTTCATATTGAAAGTGATGAGATTAAAGGTCGTGTAATTGGTAGAGAGGGTAGAAATATCCGCGCACTGGAAGCGGCTACCGGAATTGAGATCATTGTAGATGATACGCCAGAGGCTATTATCCTTTCTGGATTTGACCCGGTAAGAAGAGAGATTGCCCGTTTAGCTTTACACCGTTTGGTAACTGACGGTCGTATCCACCCTGCGCGTATTGAAGAGGTGGTAGCGAAAACTAAAAAGCAGATTGAAGACGAGATTGTAGAGATTGGTGAGCGTACCGTGATTGATTTAGGTATTCATGGTTTGCACCCGGAACTGATCAGAATGGTTGGCCGTATGCGTTACCGGTCTTCTTATGGACAGAATTTATTACATCACTCGCGTGAGGTGGCTAATTTCTGTGCGACGATGGCTGCTGAATTAGGGTTGAATGCTAAAATGGCAAAACGTGCTGGTTTGCTTCATGATATAGGTAAAGTGCCTGATGATAACCCAGAATTGCCTCACGCAATTTTAGGAATGCAGCTGGCAGAGAAATATAAAGAGCACCCGGAAATTTGTAATGCTATTGGTGCCCACCATGATGAGATAGAAATGACTTCTATGATCTCTCCGATTGTTCAGGCTTGTGATGCCATTTCTGGTGCACGCCCTGGTGCAAGACGTGAAGTGGTGGAAAGTTATATCAAACGTTTAAAAGAGTTAGAAGAATTGGCTCTTTCTTATCCTGGTGTGGAGAAAACATTCGCTATACAGGCTGGAAGAGAGTTGAGGGTGGTTGTAGAGAGTGAAAGGGTAACTGACCAGCAAGCAGAATTGCTGGCTGCAGATATCTCTAACCGTATACAAACGGAGATGACTTATCCAGGACAGATTAAGGTTACAGTGATCAGGGAGACCAGATCGGTGGCTTTTGCTAAATAGCATTAATGTTATGATTTTGATCAAGCGATAGGTAATTCTATCGCTTTTTTTATTTAAATATTTTATGGTTATATCATGAAGAAAGTGAAAAAGACAAACGATAAGGTGGCACCTAAAAGGAAAATTGACGTTCTTTTTGATCAGTATGCTGCTTATCATACCCATCCGGTTAATGTGCAGATCAATTGGGTTTGTATCCCTTTAATTACTTTTAGTGTGATTGGTTTGATCTGGTTTATTCCTTTTCCTCATATGGGATTTTTGGGAAAATATAATGGATTTGTGAATTGGGCATCGTTTTTAATCGCTTTATCTGGTTATTATTATTACAGGCTCTCTCCTGTTCTTTCTTATATGGTGATCTTATTTGTATTTGTATTGGCCCTGGGGGTGGTGCAACTGGAAAAACTGGAGGCCGCTGGCGGTCCGGCAGTATGGATGGTTTGTGGAGTGGTTTTTATCCTTTCCCTGGCTGGTCAGCTGGTTGGTTACAAATTAGAAGGAAAAAGACCCTCATTTATAGAATATGTTAAGTTTTTGTTAATCGGTCCGATTTGGTTATTACGCTCAATCTGGCTTAGAACTGGCTTAAGCTATTGATCCTTTGTGCTGTTAACATGTAGTTAACATTGAGGTTATGTAATGGTGTTATGATCCTAACATATCCCTAATACTGTGGTAATACCTTTGCCTAAACTCTAATAAAGGCAAATTGAAATCACAACTTAAACTTAAAAAGACACTAATTACGCTGCTATTCGTAATTATAAGTGCGGCAGGGTTCGCACAGGGTACCGGAAAGATCTCTGGTACTGTTTCTGATAAAAAGACAGGAGAAACCCTGATTGGGGTTACTGTAAAAATAGCGGGTACCATTAAAGGTGCTTCTACAGATGTAGAGGGTAGGTACATCATCACTGGTCTTGCACCTGGTAAATATACAGTACAAGCATCTTATATAGGATATGCGACTAAGAATATCACGGAAATAGACGTTAAGGCGAGTGTTTCTTCTTCTATTAATATAATTATGGAAGAGTCTAATTCGCAGGATCTGCGGGAGGTTGTTATTACTTCCAGGGCAAGCCAGGAATCTGTAAATACATTATATGCAAATCAAAAGGCAAGTTTAAATATCTCTAGTGGTATTTCTGCTGAACTGATTAGAAGAAGTCCAGATAGAAATACTTCTGAAGTTTTGAAGCGTGTTAGTGGAGCAAGTATCCAGGATAATAAATTCATCATTGTCCGCGGTTTATCTGACCGTTACAATTCGGCGATGCTTAACAATGCTGTGCTTCCTAATACGGAAGTAGATAAAAAAGCATTTTCATTTGATATCCTGCCTTCTAATCTGATTGATGCAATTGTTGTTAACAAAACGGCTTCTGCAGATATTCCCGGTGATTTTTCTGGTGGTGTAGTACAAGTGACTACAAAAGATTTTCCAGATAATAAATTTCTTAATTTTTCTTTAGGGACTTCTTTTAATACACAGTCTACTTTTAAGGATTTTCAAAAAGGAACAGGTAGTAAGAATGGAGCATTAGGTGGCTATAATAAGGATAGAGATATCCCTTCTTCTTTTCCTAATAGGGCAGATTATATCGCACTGCCAATTTCAGAAAAAGTGGCTGCATCCAGACAGTTTGCTAATAACTGGGGATATAATGGAGTAAAATCTATTTTAGGCCCCCAGTTTCAGGGTAATTACGGAACTACTAAAAGATTTAAGGATGATAGCCAATTTGGTACGGTATTGTCACTTTCTTACCGATATGATGAACGTTTAAGAAAAAGCGAGCAGAAATCTTATGTTGGTCAGGCTTTAGGAGATCAGTTTAAAGATGAAGTTTATAATTATAATACCAATATAGGCGGACTTGCAAATTTTGCTTATTCATGGGGAAATAATAAAATAGCGCTGAAAAACATATATAATAAAGTTCTTGAAAATCAATTTACTGCACGTGAAGGAATTGATGATTCTCAATCTAAATTTTTTAGAACAGCAGATTATCTTCTACAAAGATCATTGATTTCAAATCAATTGAGTGGTAATCACTTATTATCGGAATCTCGTAAGATTAAACTGGACTGGAATTTGAATTTTGCAAATACTGATCGTAAAGAACCAGGTTTCAAAAGAATGGAATACCAGCAGGAATCTGAAACAAGCGGCTATAATAGGGTAACAGTACCTTCATCCGGACAAGCCAGTCCAAGTTTTGGCGGTAATTTCTCTTCAAAATTAAATGAAAATATGTATGGTGGATCTTTTGATATCACCATTCCGGTAAAATGGTTTAAAGATACCAACAAAATCAAGTTTGGTTATTTTGGTCAATATAGAAAGCGTGATTTTGCTGCCAGAGTAATTGGTTTTGTCAGAGATGGTGCATTTGATAATTCATTACTTCTTATTCCTCAGGATCAGGTTTTTGCTCCTGCTAATATCAGGGAAAATGGTTATTTGCTAAATGAAATCACGAACGGAACTGATGCTTACGATGCGAACTCCCTGTTAAATGCCGGGTATGTGATGTTTGATGGTTATTTAACTGAAAAATTAAGATTGGGTATTGGTGCCAGGTTAGAATCTTATACTCAAAAATTAAATAGTACAGATAACTCTTCTAATCCTTTGAATATTGATACCACTTATACCAATTTATTGCCTTCTGTTAATTTAATTTACAACCTAACAGAGAAGGCTAGTATTCGTTTGTCTGGCTCACAAACTGTAGGTAGACCAGAGTTTAGAGAGATTGCACCTTTTAGCTTTTATGATTTTAATAAAAATGCTACAGTTATTGGTAACCCAAATTTAAAACAATCAAAAACTACGAACATTGACTTAGGTTATGCAGTTTATCCTTCTTCTGGACAGGTGTTTTCAGTTTCTGCATTTTATAAGGACTTTGAATTGCCGATTGAACAAACATTACAGATTGGTACTTCCGGACGAACATTTGGATATGCAAATTCTAAATCGGCTACTTTATATGGAGTTGAAATGGAATTTAGAAGGCCGCTTGATTTTCTAGGCGGACAATTTAAAAATATGACCTTCAGTACGAATGCATCTTACATGAAATCTGAAGTTAATGTACTTACTACGATAAACAGAACGGGGAAACGTCCATTACAGGGACAATCGCCTTATTTGATCAATGCTGGTTTACAGTATAACTCTAAAATAGAGAATTCTACAGGTGTTAGTTTATTATTTAACCGAATCGGAAAGAGAATCTGGGCAGTTGGAAATGTACAGGATCCGGATGTTTATGAGCGGTCAAGAAACGTACTTGATCTGCAATTATCTCAAAAGTTCGCTAAATCACGTGCTGAGGTAAAGTTAAACTATGGTGATATTTTAAATAACAAAGCGATATACTATCAGAAGGCTAAAGGCTCAGACCCTGATGCTGCTTTTAATGAGAAAACTGATAACGTTAATATTTCTGATCGTTTTGGATCTACAATCACTTTAACGCTTTCTTATAAAATTAAATAGGGTTAACCTTAATTTAATATGATTTATATAGTATCGTAATTTATAGTTAACACTCTAATAATATACCCAAACTACTTTTGTATAAATAATCAATTGAAAATGAAAACAAAATTAAATCTAAGTCTAATAGCCTTATTAATGGCTGGTACTGCAACGTTTACCAGCTGTTCAAAAAGTGACGATGGAATTACAGAAGAACCAGTTCTACCTATCTCAACTGATGCTTCTTTAGCTAATTCATTTTTTGACAAAGTAACTTATAAAGGTGCTTTTGGTACAACAGACTGGACAGCTAACTGGACAAATTTTAATCCTAAAACAACAGTTTATGGTGCTACAACTGAAACTTTATCAGGTACTATATCTGCTAACAGAACTTTAGATGCTTCTAAAGTATATTTATTATCTGGCTTTGTCTATGTTTCTAGTGGTGTTACTTTAACTATTCCAGCCGGAACAGTAATTAGAGGTGATGCAACTTCAAAAGCTACACTAATTATTACTCAAGGTGCAAAACTGATTGCTGAAGGTACTTCTGCTAAACCTATCGTATTTACTTCAAATAAAGAAGTAGGTAGCAGAAATCCTGGTGATTGGGGTGGACTTATCTTATTAGGAAAAGCTGTAAATAATAATCCTGGAGGAAAAGGTATTATTGAAGGTGGTATTGATGCTGCTCAGGCGGTTCATGGTGGTACTGATAATGCTGATAATTCTGGGATCTTAAAATATGTACGTGTTGAATTCCCTGGTATTGCATTTGTAAAAGATAATGAGATTAATGGTATCACATTTGGTTCGGTAGGTACTGGAACAACTGTTGATTATGTACAGGTTTCTTATTCTGGTGATGATTCATTTGAGTGGTTTGGTGGTTCTGTTAATGCTAAACACCTTGTCTCTATCGCTAACATTGATGATGTTTTTGATTTTGATAATGGGTTCTCTGGAAAACTACAATATTTAGTTGCTCAGCGTGATCCTGGTTTAGCAGATCAGGCTGGACAGGCTAATGGAATTGAGTCTGATAACTCTGCTGGTGATTTCGTTACTGCTCCAAGAACACGTCCAATTATTTCTAACATGACAATTATTGGTCCTGGTTTAGTAGATGGTGGAATAGATCTTAAACATGAATATGCTAACCTTTGGAGAAAAGGATCACAAATGATTCTTGCAAATTCTATTTTTATTGGATTTAAATATGGTGTTGCTGTTAGAGATAAAGAAACTGGTGATGCACTAACTTCTGGAGTGTCATTAATCAGAGATAATATTTATCAGGCATATGGTGGAAGAGATGTTTATATCGATGGTGGTACCTCAGCTTCATTTGCTTCAGTTGATTTGCTAAAAACTTATTTGACTACAAATGGTAATACGTTTGTTGATGCAACTGCTGCTACGGCATTGTTAACGTCACCATTTACATTAAATGCAACGCCTAACTTTACTTTAAAAGCAGGATCTGCAGCAGCTACTGGTGCAAAGTTCTAGAAATAGATAAAAACTATATTTTGAAAAGAGCTGGTCATTATTGATCAGCTCTTTTTTTGTGTAAACCTTCAGCAGATTGATAGCTATGATATTCATACTTATCAATCTGTTCTTATCGGGATAAATTGCAAAATCTTGCCAGTTAACATAAATTTAACATTTAAACAACACGTTTTTAAAGTAATCTCCAGTTTAATAATCAAATGCAATTATTTACCAGCTTCTTTTTAAAACGTTTAAATGCAAGTTCTCCAGCTTTAGAAGGAACGTGGATTGCTCCTGAAGTAGGTACTTTCTTTACTACGGTTGCTTATAGAGATGCATTTAGTGCTACTGATAACTGGATGGCAATATGGACTAATTTTACTACAGGTCCTACAGTATATTAATTAAAATAGTGCTCAAAGAAAAAAGACTGTTTTATTATCATGCTCCCAAATAGTTTCTAACTTTTTGGGGGCATTTTTATGAGTAAACATGGGTACAGATGTTGAAGAATAATAATGTTAGATGTCAATAAAAAATAAGTTATTGGACGGTAGGGTAGTATATTTCTTTGGCATTGTAAATGTGAATTTTTCTATCTTAAAATTATAATATGATAAATGAACTTAAACAAGACATTAGCAACTACACTGAAAACCATAATAAAGATCGAATAAAACGCAATCTAAAAGCAATGAGCCCGATAAATATCGAGCTCATTGTATTAATAATTAATTTTTAGCTATGACCAACTTTATGGGCTCACTTTAAGATATGATAATCTGTTTTTTGTTCATATTATTATGATTAAATACTAATGATTTGAGATGGTTATAGATGTGCTTTCCTATAGAAACTATTTAACCTATCCAAGATCTAAATTTTTTTTAAATTTGAGTAGATCATTTCACCAATTAATCTGAATTAATTGGTCGCAACTGGATATGCATAAAATACAATTCCTATAGTCGTGAAATTACTAGGCTTTTCTCCTGTAGCCATAAATAAGAAAGAATTTCTTTGTTCATTACTATAGCAATAAACTGGTATAGTTCCCTCAACTTGTGTAGGAAAAGCATAAAACAGCACTTTAGGTGTGTTAGTTGACCATCCACTTCCGAGTCCGGGTAATACTGTTGGTATCTGAGATGAAGTAGAGTAATAAGATACGTAGTCACCGAACAATTCTGGCTGTCCTTCTGCATCGTTAACATGGCCTTCAAATTCATAAACTGGAACACTTCCTTGTACTTGAACGTTATGAGCATAAAAATAGATACCTCGACTATTCCATATAGGCGAAGTTATTGGTATTGTCATTCCAAAACGATGACCGTTATTATTGTTTGTCCATTGATATACAGGAACAGGGGCGGGTGGGTTGTATTGTATATTAACTACAGTTTGTGGAATAAATACAGTTATTGTTTTGTTCTGATCGGTATTGTAATAAGTCAATTTAATTAGCAAGGAACCTGATTGAATGCCAGCTGGAAGTTCACCTTCCGAGTTATTTACATCTGTATAACCGCCATTATTATAATTTGAATTAGAAATACTTATAGGTTTCGATACAGATATTTCATTTCCTTCAAGTGTCGCAGAATATCTATGCACCAATGTCACTGTAGCAGCTCCATTACTATAGTTAATACCTGCTCCAGGAAGTATAGTTCTGCTTAAACTAAATCTAAATTTAAACTTTGTAGGTGCACTTGGGTTAGATACACTCAATCTGCCCGAAATTAAATATTCACTATTAACCGCTAATGCAGTTAAGTTTACATTTGCTTTAGATGCAATAATACCTACAAACATTAATGTAAGAATCAAATATATTGTTTTTACTTTTTTAAAGTTTTTCATAACCTAGTTCTCGTTGATTGCTTGATAAACATTTGCATTTTTATAATTACTTTCTATCTCATTTCTAGTGAATTTGAGTTGTCCTCTGATAATAAATTCGTCATCTATAGGGTTAAAAGCAATTTCAGATTTTTTAACATCAAGTGTAATTGATAAAAACTTAATCAAGCTTTCAGTGGAAATTGAAGGGACTACTTTAAGATCTTTTACAGTTGGTAAAGTTTCGATAATGTCCTTTTTTTTACAGGAAGATGCAGAGATAACAATAATTAGAACGAAGAGTGTTTTAAATAGATAGTTCTTTTTAAGAGTAAGTGTTTTCATATTTTATAATTATTTAATTTATGCTAAAATATGAACTTGGTCTTATCAGTTTGTTAATTGCATGTTAAATTTATGATTTTGGAAATCTATTTTGTTAATAGTGAAATGTGTAAGTGATTATTTTGACTGTGATTTCTTTTCTAAAAATAATTTAGCTGTTTATTTGATTAAAATGTATTCTTCGCTAATAACTTAGAAAAGGGGCCTTATAGTGATTCAACTTCTATCTTATTAAAGATACTTCCAATAAAATCTAAATAGCCTAGTACTTATCAACCAAGTTTAAGAACTGAAAATTTACAACTATTGTAGTTTTTATCTTCTTAATCATGGGAAGTTCGAATATTATATATAATAATCTATCATATAAGTGCATTACGTAGAGTTCACTGTAACTGATGAAGCACTCAGTCAGAATCTAAACATAATTATTTACAAGATGTAATCTCCGTCCGCACAATTTAGATTAGATAGAAGAAATTATTAAATTATATTTAAAATAAATTAATATCTAATTATATTAAAACATACCTCAACTTAAGTGATGTAAAAGGATTGGGTTAAGAACTATTAATAGTTTGTACTTTGTGCAACTTTAATTATGGATGCTTATAAATACAGATCTAATCTTAATTGTGTCACTGATTTCTTTGGCTAGTTCTCAGAATTTAGCCTAATATTACTCCTGGTGTTGTAAACTAATTACAAAAATAAACAGAAGAGCCCCCTGCGCAAATTTGCGCAGGGGGCTCTTCTGTTTATACCTGTTTTGTCTGCTTTAGTGTACTTAACATAAATTTAACATTTAAACAACACGTTTTTAAAGTAGTCTCCAGTTTAATAATCAAATGCAATTATTTACCAGCTTCTTTTTAAAACGTTTAAATGCAGTTTTTAATCTCTTTTTAATCCAATCTTAATTTAATATTAATTCCGATACGTATTAATGTGAATTTAATATTAACATAATGTTGCTGCTCTAATTTTACCAAAAAAATAGAAGCAATTGAAATGAAAAGATTTCTAACAAATCATCTATCCTTGGTTATGCTGTCCGTTATGCTTATAATAGGCTTCGGTGCAAATGCACAAGTGACTACATCCAGTATTAATGGAAAAGTAAAAGATGCAAAAGGAATGACTGTTCCCGGCGCGAGTGTATTGGTTTTACATATGCCTACTGGAACAAAGTATGGTGCAGTAACTGGATCTGACGGCTATTTCAGATTAAATAACTTAAATCCTGGTGGTCCATACAAAATAACGGTTACTTACATTGGTTACAATAAACAAGAAAAAGAAGTCGCAAACCTGGGTTTAGGAACAGATCAGCGGGTAGATTTTATATTGGCAGATGAAGGTCAGCAATTGACTGAGGTGACTGTGAAAGGTAAAAGAGGCGTGCTTAAAACTGGGGCAGGTACCCAGATTGGTGAAGATCAGATTAAAAATATGCCTTCAACCAGCCGTAGTTTAACGGATGTTACCCGTGTTACCCCCCAGGTAAGTAAGGATAATTCCTTTATGGGAACTAACTTTAGGTATAATAACGTAACTATTGACGGTGCAATTAATAATGATGCAATTGGTTTTAGCCCTTCTTTAGGCGGGCAGAGTGGTAGCTCTGGTATGCCAGGCAGCAGTACGAGAACGAATCCGGTTTCTATTGATGCAATCCAGGATGTACAGGTTTTATTAGCTCCTTACGATGTTAAGATTGGTAATTTTACTGGTGGTAGTGTGAATGCAGTAACGCGCTCTGGTACAAATGAGGTTGCTGGGTCGGTTTATGGCTTTGGCCGTAATGCTTCATTAATTGGAAAAAATAAAACGGGTGATGGTGCTAAAGAGCCTGCTGGTTTCCATGAATATCAAACTGGTTTTCGTGTAGGATTTCCCATTATCAAAAATAAATTATTCTTCTTTACCAATGAAGAGATCACCCGTCGTCAGGATCCGGTAATCCTTGGTGCAGGTTCACCTGATCAAAAGGTAATTACTTTAGCACAAGCGCAGGCAATTTCTAGTTTGATGCAGACTAAATATGGGTTGGATGCTGGTTCTTTCAGCAATACAGATAACTATAATATCTATGCAAAATCAAATAAGTTTTTTAACCGTTTGGATTGGAATATCAATGATAAAAACCAGTTAACTATTCGTAACAATACGATCAGATCTGAGGCGACTAACCTGGAACGTGATCAGGCTAACTTTAGGTTCAGTGGAATTGATTATATACAAACTAACAATCAAAGTTCTACGGTAGCTGAATTGAAAAGCAGGCTTTCTAATAATTTGTCTAATAGCTTAGTAGTAGGTTACTCCAATATTCATGATTATAGAACGCCTACGTCTAATCCGGCTTTGCCTCAGATAGAGATTAAAGGTGCTGCAGGTGGAACGATTTTCTTAGGAACGGACCGGGAGGCAAGTATTTTTGATATGAAGCAAAAGACTTTTGAGTTTACAGATAACGTAACCTGGACTAAAGGAAAGCATACTTTTACCTTTGGTACACACAATGAGCTTTATAATATTAATTATGGTTTTGTAAATAGCTGGAACGGGCGTGTCAGTTATGATGGGGTGGATCAGTTTCTTGCAGGTACGCCAAGCCGCGTTAGAACAAATTATAATTATGCGGATAACAGCAGGGATAACATCATCGCCAATCCTCCTGCTAAGTTTAACGTGAATATGTATAGTGTATACGGGGAAGATCAGGTGCAGGTATCTGACCGATTTAAACTGACTTATGGTGTGCGTTTTGATTTGGCTGATATGCCAAATAAACAACCTTTGAGTGATAAAACTATCAATTCTCCGGTAGATATTAATTATGGAACTACTTATACTTATACTAAACCAAAAGATATTAGAAATGATTTCTTTGGGCAGGTACAGATATCTCCGCGTGTAGGTTTTAGCTATGATGTATTGGGTGACCAAAGCTTAGTGATGCGTGGTGGTAGTGGTTTGTTTACGGGTAGGGTTCCTTTTGCCTGGTTAGGTTATGCTTATTATAACAATGGGGTAACTTATGGGGCTTACGATAATCAGCCAAGCAGAAGTGGAACTCCATTTGTTGCAGGTACTGATCCAATCAGAGATGCTTTGACAGGTAGAGGTGAAGCTGGCTTTGTGGCTAACCAAGGTATCAATGTGAATAATGCTGCGGGTGCAACGCAGGTGGATCTTATTGATAATAACTTTAAAATGCCTAAAACGTGGAGAAGCAGTTTGGCTTTTGATTACAAAACGGAGAATCAGTGGAAATTTACAGTAGAAGGTATTTATACTAAAGTGATCAATGATTTAATGTTTCAGCAGATCAATATTGTAGATAAACCCACTTACTTAATCTATGATACGGAACATCAGCAACCGATTTATCCCTCAACAGGTAACAAGATCAATTCATTATATACCAATGCTTATTTACTTTCTAATACGAGCAGAGGTCACCGTTATAGCCTAACTGGCCAGCTGAGTAAATCAATTGGTGGTTTTGATATTATGGCGGCTTATACTTATGGACAATCTAAGGATGTAACTAATGGTATCCGTAACTCGATGGAATCTAACTGGCAATTGAACCAGGCTTTGAGCCCAAATAATCCAGGGGTTTCTAATTCTAACTTTGATGTGCGTAACCGTATTGTCTCTACGATCAATTACAGACATAACTGGGACCAAGCGGGTAAATATGTAGCTAACTTCTCTTTATTCTTTAGTGCACAGTCTGGAACACCTTATTCTTATGGTTTCTTGAATAGTACTATTAATGGTACAGGTCAGACAGTGAGCCTGGTGTATATTCCTAAAGTTGGTGAGACGGCTAATTTCTTTGCTGCTGGTACAACTGGTGCTGCGCAGGCTGCGGCGTTTGACGCTTTTATTGATAGTGATAAATATCTTAAAACAAGAAGGGGTGACTTTACAGAACGTAATGCCGCGCGTACACCTTGGAACTACCAGGCTGACTTCCGTTTTTCTCAGGATTTCAGGATCGTAACGAATGGTACGCATAAGCATACGCTTTCTTTTACTTATGATATTGTTAACTTAACTAATTTGCTCAATAAAAAATGGGGGGTACAGTATTTCTCTCCAAACACTTTTAACTCTATGGCGAGTGTAGGACTGGCTAGTACTACTGGTGGCGCGGGTTCTGCAACAACTTACCCTACTTATACTTTTAACAGGGACAATACAAGTAGTTATTCTAAAGATTTTTTTGCCTCACGTTTCCAAATGCAATTTGGATTGAGATACAGTTTCTAAGCATTTACAGCTATTAATAAAACGGCGGGTAGATCTGGTAAGATTGCCCGCCGTTTTATTTTACAAAAAATCAAAATCTGACCTTAATAATTACCATGAATATTAAGGCTTACCTAGAAATGGAGGCCTATAAGAGTATGTTTTATAACGAATCCTTAATCATGAATTAACATCGGCCCCTTACTTTTGTCTTATAAATATTTGGTTAGTATTTATCAAGTTTAGGTTTAGTTGATAATAAAAGGGCCCCGGTGGATGTTGGGGCCTTTTATTTTTCCTAGAAGTTTTTACCAATTTTTTCCAGCATTTCTGCAGGAATATTCCTCATATCGACTACTAAAAATCCATCGAGGCAATCTGAGAATTTAGGATCAATATTGAAACAAATGATTTTTGCATTCAGGTTCATATACTGTCTTAGCATCACCGGAATCTTTATATGTGAATTTTCAATGTCAGAAATTAACCCATCAAGATCTTTTAAGGATTCACTGCTCTCAATTAATAAATCTTTATCAATCGCTGAAAGGTCTGCTTTGAATTTATTTCGTGGTTTCACATAATGTGCCAGTTCGTAATCAAAATGGTTCTTCGTAATGAAATCTACGATGAGTGATTTAGAGAACTTAGAAAAATTATTACTGATACTCACTGGTCCAAACATATAACGGTATTGTGGATTATCAAGCAAGTATTTCAGAATCCCTTTCCAAAGTAGAAATAGAGGTAATGCTTTTTGCTGATACTCTTTACGGATCCAGGAGCGGCCTAATTCAATTCCTTGTCTTAATACAGGATAAAATGGTTCTTTAATCTTAAAGAGCTCAGAAAGATAAAATCCTCTTTTGCCCATCGTGTTCAAAATTTCATCTCCTTTACCTATTCGGTAAGCGCCAACTATATTTTGCAGCTCTTTATCCCATATAAATAAATGGTGGTAATAGATGTCGTAATTATCAAGGTCAATATTTTTATTTGTGCCTTCACCAACTTCTCTAAACGTGATCTCTCTTAACCTTCCTATTTCTTTTAAAATATTTGGAATGTTTACTGTAGGGGAGATGTAAACTTCATATTGTTTCTCTGTCCATACCCGGAAACTTTCTAGCTGATCGATTTCTTCTATGATACGGTTCCTGGGTGTTTCTTCAATTATCTCCTCTGGTTTTTTCTTGATTTTGAACAGATTGATTGGATTGAAGAGTTTCTTTTCTTGTTCAATACTAGTACCTAATGCGTAGGTGCGTGCCCTAAGAAAATCTAATAGCTTATTGGTATTGTTGCGGTAGGAGATATCCTGAATGTTAATTGGCTTGCCTATTCTGATCTTAATTTTTAATCCTTGCTTGTTTAAAAATTCTGAAGGTAGCTTGGCGGTACGAAGGGTAGGGTGGATGAAACTTAAAATATTAAACAATACTCCATTATTGCCATGAAAATAGATAGGTACTACAGGTAATTTTGCGCGCGCAATCAATTTGCCTACTACCGGATGCCATAATCTGTCGGTAATTTCTTGTTTATCCAGGCTAAAGGTAGAGACTTCACCAGCTGGAAAAATCCCAATTGGTGTTCCGCTTTTTAAAAGATCAAAGGTTGCTTTTAACCCACTGATACTAGAGGAGTGCTGTACATTTTCAAAAGGGTTGACTGCAACAAAGAACTCATTTAGGTTTGGGATCTTTTGCAGGATGAAATTAACCATCACTTTAGATTCCGGACGCACAGTACAAAGTAACTTAACTAGTGCAAGACCTTCTACACCACCGTATGGATGGTTGGCAATGGCAATGAAGCCACCTGTTTTGGGTATGTTTTTTAAATCGTCTTCATCAAAATCGATGGATACGCCAATTGTTTCTAGTATTTTATCTACGAACTCTAAGCCGTTAAAGTGCTGGTTTTGAGAAAAAACTTTATTGATATCATTCAATTTCATCACCTCCATGAGCAAAGCAGCTAATCCTGGTACACCCAGTTTATCGATTTTAGTTGCTTTGGCAAATTCTTTGGTTGTTATGATCTTCATAGCTGAATTTAGGGGAAGGAATTTAAAACAATCTCAAAAATAAGATTTATATTTTTAAATAACGGTAGTACATTAGAGGGCCATGAGAAAATGGCTTAATATATACTTCAGTTTTTCCAAACGGGAATTTAACGGTTTACTGGTTTTGATAGTGCTGATTGCACTTGTAACAGCAATTCCATCGGTTTATGAACTGATACTTCCTGAAAAGGATGACTGGGAAGAGGAGATTTCGGCCTTGCAAAAAATAATGCAGGCAGCGTCAGAAAATAATAAACCGGCAACATATACCAGGAATAAATGGGAAGATCAGAAAAAGGAAAAACCTGTATTGTTTAATTTTGATCCTAACCTGGCAACGCCAGAAGTTTGGCAATCCTTTGGTTTATCTGTTAAACAGGCGGCGGTAATAGTTAAGTATACTGCGAAAGGCGGACGGTTTATGAATAAAGAAGATTTGCAGAGAATGTATGTCATTAGTCCGCAAAATTATGATGCAATAGCTCCTTATGTTAAAATAGGTGGTTCAGCCAGGAATAGTAATATATATAATAGAGGTAACGCGATTACCCGCGATTTTGCGAGACCAGCTTATTCTTCCAAAACCGAGCTGGAGATGGTGGCGATAAATTCAGCAGATACTTTACAGCTCGATCAGATAAAAGGAGTAGGACCTGCTTTTGCCAGACGGATTTTTAAATACCGAAATAGACTGGGCGGCTTTTATAAAAAGGAACAACTGCTGGAGGTGTTTGGATTAGATAGTACAAAATATGAGGAAATTAAAGGCCAGATTAGCATTGATGTGCAGCAAATAACCAAGATTAGGATAAACTCGGTTTCTTTTGAAGATTTGAGGTATCATCCTTACTTAAATTTTAAACAAGTGAATGCAATCCTGCAATTTCGAAAACAACACGGAAATTATGTTAATATTGCAGACTTAAAAAAGGTGGCTATCTTACCTGCTGAAACGGCAGATAAATTGCTGCCCTATATTTCTTTTGAACATGATTGAAACAAAGATTAAACAGATTGTCCGTGATGTGAATGATTTTCCAAAACCGGGTATCGTATTTAAAGACATTACACCAATTTTAAAGGATGCGGTTTTATGCGGCGAAATTACAGCTGCTCTTGCTGAACAGCTATCAGGGTTAAAAATTGATGTAGTTGCAGGGATTGAAAGCAGGGGCTTCTTATTTGGAATGTCATTAGCGAACTTGCTTGGTGTTCCTTTTGTGCCGATGCGTAAAGCGGGGAAGCTGCCTTATAAAACGGTACAGCAAACTTATAATCTTGAATATGGTAGTGCAGCACTGGAACTGCATGAAGATGCTGTTTTACCAGGGCAGCATGTGCTGATCCATGACGATTTGTTAGCTACGGGAGGGACTGTTGTTGCAGCTTCTATGCTGATAGAGAAGCTGGGCGCGGTGGTTACTGGGTATTCTTTTATTATCGCACTAGACTTTCTTAATGGAAAAGATCGCTTAAAAGCATTTTCACCGAACAATTTTGCATTAGCTTCTTATTAATTTATTAAAAAATGAAATAAATTTTTACCTGCTTTTTCGTTGTCTAAACTGATCGGGTAAGGTAAATGAACCAAATACCATTTCGTTCTGTTTATAGGCAAATATTACACTGTGGCTGCTGTATTTTATTTATCTATACTTGTCTCATTCAAATAGTAGATATGCACCAAACGCTAACGGAGAACACAGGTTACAATTTTAATACCTCAGAAAATCAAGAGATGATTAGGGGTATGGTTAAAGATTTCGCCGAAAAAAATATCCGTCCGCATGTGATGGAATGGGATGAAGCGCAATACTTTCCTGTGGAGGTTTTTAAAAAACTTGGCGGGTTGGGATTGATGGGCGTATTGGTTCCTGAAATATATGGAGGTTCTGGTTTTGGTTATCAGGAATATGTAGATGTAATTGTAGAGGTTTCTAAGGTTTGCGGATCTATAGGGCTATCTGTAGCGGCACATAACTCTTTATGTACCGGGCATATTCTTGCTTTTGGAACGGAAGAACAGAAACATAAATGGCTTTCTAAATTGGCAACAGCCGAATGGATTGGTGCCTGGGGATTAACCGAAGCTAATACTGGATCTGATGCTCTGAGAATGATGACTACAGCAACACTGGATGGTGACCATTATATTTTAAATGGTGCTAAGAACTGGATTACCCATGGTAAATCTGGTGATATCGCAGTAGTGATGGTGCGCACAGGAGAAAAAGGGGATTCTAAAGGTATATCTGCAATTGTGGTAGAGCGTGGAACCCCTGGGTTTTCTGCTGGTAAAAAAGAAAATAAGTTAGGGATGCGTGCGTCTGAAACTACAGAAATGATCTTTGATAATTGCCGCGTGCCTGCAGCTAATTTATTGGGTAAAGTAGGAGAAGGGTTTAAACAGGCAATGAAAGTTTTAGATGGAGGAAGAATCTCTATTGCAGCGCTTTCCCTGGGAATAGCTAAGGGTGCTTATGAAGCTGCGCTTGCTTATGCACAGGAACGTCACCAGTTTGGACAGCCGATATCTAGTTTTCAGGCAATTAGTTTCAAGCTTGCAGATATGGCTACGGAAATTGAAGCCGCTGAATTGCTAATCAGACAGGCTGCGGATCTCAAGAACAGAGGTCTGAAGATGACAAAAGAATCGGCTATGGCTAAGTATTTTGCTTCTGAGGTTTGTGTAAGGGCAGCAACTGAAGCGGTGCAAATCTTTGGCGGATATGGTTATACTAAAGATTTCCCGGTAGAGAAGTTTTACCGGGATAGTAAATTATGTACCATAGGGGAAGGAACTTCCGAGATCCAAAAAATTGTAATTGCCAGAGAGATCCTTAACGGATAATACCCTATTGGGTCAAAAACGAATATTCTAACCAAATATATTTACCAACCGATGCGTGAAAATGCATCGGTTTTCTTTTTATATCGTGTTTTAATGTTCCATAATTCTCTAATTAACAATTATTTACTAATAATATTAAATATTGAATTTTATTGTGCTACCTTTGCAGTCCTAAAAACAACGAGAGGAGGTATTTTAACGTTATGATTATAATTAATATTAAAGACGGCGAATCACTTGATAAAGCCTTAAAACGTTTCAAAAAGAAATTTGAGAAAACTGGTGTGTTAAGAGAATTACGTAGTCGTCAGGCATATGAGAAAAAATCTGTTGCTCGTCGTACACTAGTTAAACACGCAATTTATAAAGAAAATATGCACCTGGAAGGAAAGATTTAATTTCATACCAGAATATTTTATTTAAATATTTTAAAGCGCCTGAGGATATTTCCTCCGGCGCTTTCTTTTTTATATAGTATTTTGTACATTCACCCTACAGGATACATAAATTGAATTGAATGTTAGTGGAATCCTTTCTGAATTATATACAACAGGAGAAACGCTATTCTCCGCATACTGTGCTTGCGTACAGAAAGGATCTTGTGCATTTTGCTTCCTTTATCTTGCAAACTTATGAGATGAAGCCGGAAGAGGCTAAATACATACATATAAGAGATTATATGGTGCAGCTGATGGAAGAACAGATTGGTGCGAACTCGATTGGACGGAAATTGTCTTCTTTGAGAAGTTTCTATAAATACCTCCAGCGCCGAAAAATCATTCCGGCCAGTCCGATGGCTATGATCAAAGCGCCTAAAGTGCCAGAAAGACTGCCTGTATTTATTGATGAAGAAAAATTAGATTATTTGCTGGATTCCGGGGAGTTTTTTAATGACACGTTTCCATCTGTAAGGGATAAAGTGGTTATCGAAATCCTTTTTGGGACAGGTATGCGCCTCGCTGAACTTCTGGGTATGAAGGAAACTGATATTGATCTTTATGAAGAAACAGTTAAGGTTTTGGGAAAACGTAAAAAAGAAAGAATTATTCCCATCACCAAACAGCTTGTTAATCAGCTGAAAATGTATCTTGACCTAAAATCTTTGCAAAAATTTAATAACAAAAGGGATGACTTAATCGTTACTGATAAAGGTGCATCAGTTTATCCGCTTTTCATTTATAAACTGGTAAAAAGTTATTTGACGTATATATCCACACAGGATAAGAAAAGTCCCCATGTATTAAGGCATTCTTATGCCACGAGCCTGTTAAACAGGGGAGCAGATTTAAATGCAATAAAAGAGTTACTGGGGCATGCAAGTTTAGCCGCTACCCAGGTTTATACTCATAATTCCATAGAAAGATTAAAAACAATATATAAACAAGCCCATCCAAAGGCATAAACAAGGAGGAAAACATGAAAATTACAGTTCAATCAATCCATTTCAATGCAGACCAAAAGTTATTAGAGTTTATTCAGAAAAAAGTTGACAAGCTGGAACAGTTCCACGACCAGATCATCAGCGGTGAGGTTTATTTGAAATTAGAGAATGTCGAAGATGAGGCAAATAAAATAAGTGAGATTAAATTGATCGTTCCAGGAGGAATTTTATTTGCGAAGGAACAATGTAAAAGCTTTGAAGAGGCAACAGATCTATCAATTGAATCGTTAAAAAAGCAAATTACCAAACATAAAGATAAAACCAGAGCAAAACTTTCTGAGCATAAAGCGATGCTGAATGCTAATGAAGTGTCTGATTATTAGGAATCTATTTTTAGCTATTTTCAAAAAAAAACCAGCAGCAATAAAACTGCTGGTTTTTTTTTGAAAATAGTTTTGCAAGTGTTAATTATTCTCGTAGATTTGCATTCCAATTCGGAACAAGGGTTAACCCTTAAAGAGCTGGTTTGTTCTGTGAATGTTTAATGAAAAAATAAAAGCCTCCTTAGCTCAGCTGGTAGAGCAACTGACTTGTAATCAGTAGGTCATTGGTTCGATCCCGATAGGAGGCTCTTTTAAACTTACATCTTTATGATGGGACGGTTTATTAGAAATGGGGGGATACCAGAGTGGCCAAATGGGACAGACTGTAACTCTGTTGTCGCGAGACTTCGAAGGTTCGAATCCTTCTCCCCCCACTATATATTAAAAGCGAAAGTAGCTCAGTTGGTAGAGCGATAGCCTTCCAAGCTATAGGTCGCGAGTTCGAACCTCGTCTTTCGCTCATAAGTTCAATGGGCATAGAATTAAGCCGACGTAGCTCAGCGGTAGAGCACTTCCTTGGTAAGGAAGAGGTCATGGGTTCAAGTCCCATCGTTGGCTCAGGAATAAAAATAAACAGGCTTTGTTAATCTGTCATTGTATGCAGAATCAACAAGGTTTTTTGTATTGAAATTGTATCAAAACAATAATTAAAAATAAAAAGTTAACCTACTAATAAGTATAAAAACATGGCAAAAGAAAAGTTTGACCGCAGCAAGCCGCACTTAAACATCGGCACTATCGGTCACGTTGACCACGGTAAAACAACCTTAACAGCAGCTATCACTAAAGTGTTATCTGATGCTGGTTTATCTGAGGCGCGTTCATTTGATTCAATTGACTCTGCTCCAGAGGAAAAAGAAAGAG